>Ga0115003_10001262_pt1 | contig 22270 bp, 41 predicted proteins | sample ArcticOcean_MG_C_7_FD_88736 | JGI IMG/M metagenome (GOLD analysis project Ga0115003, IMG submission 88736) | Marine microbial communities from western Arctic Ocean - ArcticOcean_MG_CB11_88 | ecosystem: Environmental > Aquatic > Marine > Oceanic | place: Arctic Ocean: Canada Basin | collected... | reverse complement strand
CGCGTAATATTTCGACTCCCGAGTAACCATCTAAATGCTCTTTGGTACATATTATCATATGTCTCCCATTACATTCGGTGGTTTGGAAATCCACATAAAGAACTCCTTCGCCTAATTCCTTGGTCTCTGGATTGGTAACGCCTACATCGTCGTACAAGCTATCTCTGTGAAACTCGAAACCGTAGGTTGGTTCGGTCAGTACGCCGTGTTTCGACCAACTGGCTCTGGGGCTTTGCCAGTTTTGGGTTACTTTGCATATTTGCCAGAGGTTTCTTATATATGCGGGTCTTAGTTTTTGATGTTGATAGCTCTTCATCATGGTTTGTCCAAGCTTAAGACAGTTGTTCATTAGTTCCATCTTCGCTTCTATATCTTTCACGATTACTTCATTCATCATCTTTCTCCTTTCTAAGGTTCGGGTTAATTCCCTAGCCCTTATATATAGTATAGCTAGGAAATAGGGCGAAAGCCTCCATTACGCCACGCCCCGATAACACAAGGATTAATCTTTTCGCCAGACTCTAACTCCTGATTTTTCGTCTTCTAGTCGATAACGTAATATAAATCGTTGTTCGGGAGACTGTTTCTTTCCATACGTCCGAGTAGATTGGGCTAATCGATTCTTCAGTCGCTCCGCATTATCTCCTTCGAGCAGTGGAATAAAGATAGAGTGCCCTACGTCCATCTGTGCAAAGGGGTATTTGCTTCCTGCCGATCGAGTGTCTTCGGGGAAAGGTATTCCCACGTCTATGGTTATTCTGGTGTCTTGGTCGTTTCCTTGAGTAATCGTCATTTCTGTTCTCCGTTAGTCGTGTGATTAGTTTCTTCGTTTTTTCTTTTCCTGTATTCCCGCTCTTTGTCTCCTACCATCAGAGCCGCTCCCCATAATGCTATTATGAAGACTCCTGCAAATATCACTGCTATTAATGTTTCCATTGTTAGTCGCCTATTTGGTTTACCTTCCAATATCCTTGATGTTTTCGGTAGAGATAACTTGGTACGCTCCTTTATTGTACGCTGGTGCGATGGTATGGGTAGAGGTTTCAATAAGGGCGGATCGATCGACAATGCCGCAACCGTCTTTAGAATCAGTAGAGTAGAGCGGCTTGGCAGATTTATATTCTTTCGTATCTCTGCGATAGCTTTCTGTGACCGAAAGTGCTTCAAACACGGGGGTATATCGTCCGGTCTTTCGTTGCAAGGGCTTGCGTTTACGCCCTGAGGGAGTGTGTCGTATACTGCCGAAAGTTAAGGCCATCGTTCAATCCTCCTCTACTGCGATGTTCATAATTGATGAATCTTCCATCAATATTTTTTTGAGTTCGGGGACGGTTAATCCGGTTTCACACGACAAATCTAAAAGTGTCATGTTTAGATTACGGTCGTAAAATTCCCGTATTTCTTCGTGTGTGTCTAGTTTCATGGGTGTCTCCGCATTTCTATTCGGGCAGGGATCACGTCGGTATTATTACATTGATCACAGCACCGTCCATCGTTAATGGGCAGGGCATTGTGTCCGTTAGCCCAGTAGATCACGCCTTCGTCATCGGTAAGCGGTTTGATAGGTTCTTCGCAGATGCTACAAGTACGGGTGTCCCCGCATTTGGAGTTCATCACTCGGGCAAACAGTGTATCTTCGCCTGTTCTCCTCTTTTTCATGACTTGATCTCCTCGAGTTCTGTTTGTAGAACTTCGACAAAGTTGCTAACGAAGTTTTTGTAGTCTTCCATTTGGTCTTCTTCGCCTTCTTCCCAACACGGAGAACCGTTTGTGTAGTGGTTGAACCCGTCTACTCCGGCTTGGTGCCCAATTTTTGTCCAATATTCAACATCCCATTTATAGGACTCTAGTAAGGACAAGGCAGTAGACATAAAGTCTTGTTCAAATCTCTCGTGATTCATCACTAGTTCTTTTTTAGTGTGTAGTTTGATGGTCATGATTTGATCTCCTCGATGTTGTAAAAAGATATATCTTGGTCTCCGTCGTTCCACCGCATTGCGTTTAGGAACAGTTGTTTACCTCGGGCAATCGCGATTTCTTCGTTTTCAGCTTCAACTTCAAAAGATTCTATAACTACGGAGGAGTAGCACACTTCATAAGTTTTTATGGCGCTCATCAGTTCATCCTCTCATCTTCGGCAGTCTGTAAATCACACTCATCGAGCGCCTCAAATACTTCAGGCCACTCATCGATCAGTCCGTCACGCGCTAGAATAAGTGCAAAGTCTCTTTGCTTTTTGGGCAACTGGTCTACTTCCCAAGGTATGTCTTTGATATCTAAAGCCATTTCATTTCTCCTTTCTAGGCAAAATAAGCGTTGTTGAGGTTTAACATCATGGATCCGTTGCTATGTGGCATTGCGGTCATGACCTTAGTTCCGTCATCGTCACGGGCGTCCCACCAACCTTCTTTGTTGGTTACGGTAAACCCTGCATCTTTCAACTCTTTGACTAAGGGCTTCATTTCTTTTTTGGTCATTATCTTAATCATTTCATTTCTCCTTTCTAGGTTTCGGCTAACTGGGTAACTAGCCTTAATAAGTATTATAGCTAGGAAATAGGGCGGATACTCTCAATACGGCAAAGGCGATATTGCATAGACTTATGCAGGACCGATAGCTATCAGAGTGAAGTGTGTTTCTCCAGAAAGCACCGTACAATCATCATTAGCCTTTGCTTTTTCTTTAGCGTCCTCTTCATCAGCCGCATCTACGAAGTAGACTTTCCTGACCTTTTCAACCATTTCTACCCTATATTGCGTATCAGTTTTTTCGATTGCGGGGTGCTCTTTCTGAAGCCTCTCCCAGTCGTTACGTAGCTCATCAGTCATCAGATCAAGTCCTTTAGTTGGGCGTCTTGTTTAAGCTCTCGCCACTGTAGGTTGAAAACAGTCGGGAAGAATGATCTAGTCCATTGTTCGGTATTTTTCAATAGGTTTGACGAATTACTTCCGCGTTTTACCCATACTCGGCCTGTGCTGGAAGGTTTATGGGGAATTTCTCCTCCTGTAACAAGCCACTGCGCACCGTCTTTATGGGAGGTGAACTCTTCGTTTTGAGTTACGGCCTCACCGGAGTTTTGGTGGACTAACGCCCACCCTTGCTTAGTAATATTACTCATGCTCTTCTCCCATGCCTAGTACGTGGATGATGTCTCTGAGTTCGCGATCGATAGCGCTCATCTGAATAAGCGAGTCCTCTATCGGTCTAGCTGGAATACTAAACAGCGCATCAAAGGTTTCATTAACACCTCTAACCATCTCAGTAGAGCGTTGGATCTTTCTATCATTTAATACAAACATATCTTTCTCCTTTCTGGGTTAGCTTGCTTTTTACTTTTTATAGTATATAAACGAAAACTCCCAAAGTAAACCACTAAGGGAGGTTCCGAATACTTCCAGTAACTGCATTGATCACTCTCTGGTCATGCTCAGCCTTTTTGAGGCCAAGCTCCAGTTTCTTGATACGGATGCATAAGTCATCATTAATTTCGACCTGTAGTTTCAAGGCTTCGTTAATCTGTTTTAGAGTCTTATCATGACTCTCTATTATTGCTTCCGTCCCAAAATAATCGCGTCGAGCATTCATTTGTTTTCCTTATTATCGTAGCGTATTTCCTCGAGGACTTTATCAATGATGATTATAAGTTTTCCCCAAGTGTGATGGTTCAGGTGTTCTTCGATATCAAAGTCATCGAATATATTTTCTACGGACTCCGCGATTTCGGAACAACGATTTTCAAAATCATCCGTCAGATACTCAACCTCCTCGAAATCTTTAGAGTGGCCGTCCACACGTTGTTCTAATGTATTAAGTCTTTCGTTTAGCTCGTCTAGCGCGTTAAACGCCCACGTTTGTTTTAAGCGTTCCTCAATACGTTCATCAATTAGCTCATGCAGATTTCCTTTATATTCCTTGTAGGCAAGACCTGCTTCATTTTCGAAATACCATTTGGCTTTTTCCTCAATTTTATTATCGATAAACTGATCAATCGTCTCAACTAAACGATTGGTATTAAGTGGTGCATTGACTTTTTCTTCTTTCATCATCCTTCTCCTTTCTGGTTGTTTTAGCTGTGGGTGTGTCCATCGGTTTCGATGCCGAGCCACATACCTGACCATTGAACCATTAAACAGTTCATCATGTAGTCGTAGTGGGCGGTTCGGCGGAATGCTAAATAGCTCATGCTCTGGTTATTTTGTCGCCATTTACACGCAAGTGCTGTCTTCTGCGCTCGATTTAGCTTGATCATGTCTTTCTCCTTTCTGGTTGTTTAGATTTAAAATGGTATATCGTCGTCCGGTAGTTCCTTGACGGGTGTCGCTTGTGGGGCTGGTTTTTGCGCTCCATCAGACCAGAATACCTTGCAATTACCAAGGATAGGTGTTCGTTCTTGCCCCGCTTCGAGTTCTTGTTTCGACTGGGACTGTGAGATAAAGCCGTGGTTGTCGTATTTATCGGCTATTTCGGTGTCGACAAAAGTGGTTAGGTCTAAATACGTTCCTTTAGCTCCTTCATATAAACGGCTCTCATCGATCTTTTTCATGTCAATTCTTACTGAAATTCCTACTTTCATCTAACTTCTCCATATCTGAATAACGTATATAATTAAGTATACCCCGCATTAAGCGGGAGTATACCAGTAGTAGATTGTTAATAATATCCTGCTATCTCCATTCCTGGTTCATCATAGAATGCGGATATTGATAGCTCAGGGCATTGTTCACGTAACGCATCAATCACCTCTGTTGGTGGCCCCCACGCGGTACTAAACTCAAACTCGACAAACTGACCTACTTCATGATCGGTCACTGAGGATTCGTAACTATTCCACTTAGTTCCCCAGTTGTGGCAACTCCAGTCATACCAGTTGTCTGCTCCATGTTCTTTACGTAATCGAGCGTTCTTCGTCTCGTCAGCATCTGGGATGTTGCTTCCTTTTCGGGTGTTTCTCAGTTCAGCAGGCATGGGGAGTATCGCATTAAAATCAAAAGAAGTTCCGTGTTCCCCGTCTTCCTGTAGTGCTGCAATCAACACTTCTAAACTGTGTCCGTCTGCGTTGCCCACGTGAATAGTTATTCGGTTTAAACAATGGTTTGGCATGGTATTTCTCCTAATCGAGTAAGAGTCTGTAGGCGGCTGGTTCGTGTTTTCTAAACCACTCAAGTCCTGTTTCCATATCTTTAGAGTGACCGATTACCTCGCTTCCCTTGATCCAGTCGTAAACGGCTACTGCATCGGGTTCTAGCGTGGCTTGTGCTCCTGTGTATGGATTTGTGACTACTATGGGTTCAACATCAAGTATTTCAAGATCTTCAGGTATTCTTCTTTCCACGATATTTCTCCTTTCTTAGTTTAGGTTTAAGTTAATAGTTTACACACGAAAAAACGCAAAGTAAACCACAAGCACAATCCCCGTAGCTATCCATACAGGAATATCGCGGTCATGGCTATTCATTTTTAAACTCTACGTGTTTTTCTATGGCATCGTAAATGCTGTTGATAACGATAACCGCACGTTCTTCAGCATAAGCATTCCGAAGAAGATCATCTTCGAACAATTGTTCATAAATAACTTTCGCTAGAGTGTTGAGGTTGGTTTTAAAAGGTGTTCCGTCTCTTTTTTCTACTTCTAATTGCATAAGGTTCTCCTAAAAAAATTAGGTGCACAAGTCGCCCTGTGCACCGTATTAGTTACGCTTTCGCGAAGTAGCCTTCCTCAACAAGTCGTTTTGCATAAAACCTAAAGATTCTTAATGGGTCTTGACCCGTTGTTAAGGCTCCTTGTTTTACTGCGAGCGAAACCAGATCCTGTGCTGTAAAGCTAGAGGACAATAAATCACTTGCCGCCGCCTCCATCACGGTAAGGATCAACGCGTTCATCTGCGGTGTTTTACCCTCTGGTTTTTTACCAGTGAACTTGTATAAAGTTCGTGCTGACCCCTTACCTGTTTTCGTAGGTTTAGGTATCGTCACTGGCGACACTTTAGCCTTGCTCAATGGTTTGGCTACTTTCTTAGAAGCAGTGGGAGATTTCTTAGCCGAACTGGCTATGTTCTTCACTGTTCCTATAGTGTAGGCGTTACCGCCGTCTACTGCTGGTGTTGCTATTTGCATGACATTCTCCTTTCTTTGGGTTTAAAAATAATCCGCCTTGCGGCAGAACGAAGTATTAGTATGCCCCCCAGTAACTGGAAAGTAAACCAGTCCCCGATAAGCGATTAAAAAAGATACTAATCTTGGTTAACATAAGCGCGACTTGGTCCCATAAGTAACTCATTACCTTCATCTACACAGTTCCATAGATGTTTAGTTCCGTCTTCCTTTCTCGAAAAGTCTTGCTCGATGTGCTCTAAAAGTTCTCCCAGTACTTGAGAGTGTTCAGCGAATAGAGTAACTTGCATCTCTAGGTTTTTTATGTATATGTCTTTGTCTAATACTTTCTTCATCACTGTAACTCCAGCTCAGCTCCCTCACACTCGCGACAATATCGAACCTCACGTCCTTCTTCGTCCTCCGAGTAGGAAAGTTCTATATCATGTGCATCACAGTATTGTGCGTCCTCTTTAGTCCATGGGCAATCCGCGAGAAACTCATCGTGATCGCCCCTATCGAGCATAATATTCATTTAGTGCACCGTCCCGTCATCAGAGAAAGAAACTAAGTCGTTTTCCTCTAAGTAGTTTTTCCAAAACATCAAGATAAGCATCCCGTCTGTTACGGTCTCCAGTTCTTGACAACCTTGTGCAATCATGGAATCGGATAATACACGAGCCAGATCTTCCTGACCTGACTCGTATAGTCCACCCCATATCATTTCTAAAACTTCTGACGCTAAGAAATACGTTTTCGGGTTTTCTTTATTTTTCATTACGCGGCTCTCTGTATTGCGAGTGATAGGGCTTGACTCTTACGATTAGCTGCTGCACCGAACCACGCACTATGTAAGGCGTTCCCTGCTGTTTGAGACTCACGCAAATGGTCTTCAACATAGGTAACAGCATTTAGTGCGCCCCACCATGTTCCTTTAGCAGATTTCAGCTGTGCTCCTGGACTGTGATCTAAGGCATCCATTACCAATGAAGGGAACTTATTAAGCTTCTCTTTTAGCGGCTCTTGGATTCCTAGGTGCGTACCCGAAGCCGTTGATCGTAATAGCTGTTCCTTGCGATACTCTGCAATCATCAAAGGTTGGTAGATCTCGCTAACGTACTCAAGGACATCTGAGTGTTTAGCTTTCGTTTGAGAAAGTAGAGTAGCTTGCTTTCTAAACTCAGTCATCGCAGATGCGGATAACCCCAGAGCTTCCTCTGCCGCTTGTATGACATCATCGCCGAACTCTTTAACATGGGGCATACGGAATGAAGCGGTTCCATTGAGACCTAGTGCCATCGTGAGTGTATTGTTACACACAACTCGTATAGGCGTTAACTTAATGGTCATCGATCTACCAACGATGTGGGGTTGGTTGATTAACAAATAACCTTTTATAAGGTCATCGCCCGCTAGTTCAAAGTCTTCTGCGATCTTAGCTAACCCCCATACTTCTCCACCGTCTTTTAAACTACCTGCGGTTTCCATGGTCATATGACCAGCTTCCGTAAAGCGTTTAAAGAACTTGAATACATCTTCATTTTGAATAGGGACATAATCTCTACCGCAATGGCTAAGTATTCTATTGTCGGAATCACGAACGATGTGGAAAGTATTTTCTGCTTGGATAAGACCTACTTCCTCCGACCACTCGGGAGCGTCTAAGGTGTAGCTTGGACGCTTACTAACTGTCCAGTCTAGCTGTGCTGCTTGTTGCATTTGTAATGGGGTTAGGTTGCCATCTACTTCAACACCTAATCCGTGCCAAGGCTTATCTCCTGTCCACGCCATTGTTTCTACTTGATGTGACATACATTTCTCCTTTCTTACTTTAGTGACCGTAGCCTAATTGCTACTTTAACCATTATATATAGGAGTTTTAGGAAAGTAAACCAGTAGTGAGAGCGTCCCAATCGTAGGGAATCGTTAATGTTAAAAGAGCAGGGGAGCTGTAGCCTTCTTTGACTAGATCTTTTATTCCGGTGAGGCTATCTACATGGTAGAGTTTGATCTCATTGTTTTTCCTAGCCATCACGAAAACTTGTCCGCCATGGGATGCTCTTTTTGCAAGCCAGGATATTTGCATAGGTCGTAGCGTAAGTGCATTACCTGAATGTATCTCTTTTAATTCTATCCAGAACTCTTTTCCTTTTGCACATCCGTTGACATCAGGAACCCCTGCTCCGGTCATTCCTGTTTCAATTCGTTGTAAATGCATATGCGGTAAGTTTGTTCTTAACAATAACCACAAATTCTTCTCTTTTGCCATGATTATCCCTTAAACGGACTAAAAACCCTCCGAAACACCCCCCAAACCACTCCGATCTCGTATAAGCTCCTATTAGAGCGTCTAAAGGGGTTTCCGTACCTCGGAACCTAATACCTAAATAGGATTAGATCGTTTAACCTGCGAACGCTCCTGAGGCCGATTTTTTGAAAAACTCGATTTTTTATCGCTTACCAGTTCCATCCAGTGTGTGGAGCAACTTTTTGGTTGTTTGACGTTAACTTAATTTCACGCGCACTCAACCACTCATTAAAGGCTCTTTTCGTTTGTTCTACGTCCGAGTAGAGTTTCGTAAATTCAGACCATTTGTTGCGTGCGACAACTCGACCGTAATAATAATCACCCTCACCGAGCTTACAACGTGTGATTATCTGCCACACACGTTGTTTGGTAACTTCGTGTTCCTCACCTAGTTCTTCTAGTGTTGCTTTTGAACTACTCCATTTCTCATATATTTCTCTGTACCGAATGGAATTCTGTTTCGCTTTTTCTGGAGAAATTCCTCTCATGATATTATTTCCTTTGTTTCGCCCCATGACGTTCCTAACTCTTGATCCACTAATAAAGGGACAGCAAGTTTCACACAGTTCACCATTACTCTTGTTACTGTGTCGGCCTGCTCTTTACTCTCTATCGAAATATCAACTTCATCGTGGACTTGTAGGTGAGGAACTATTCCTTCCTCCCACAGACCTATCATTGCTAACTTTGTCATGTCAGCCGCAGATCCCTGTATTAAACGATTTAAAGCTTTGTAAGTGTATGACCGTTTAAGGTCATCCCCATATTTATCTTTCGCCTCTTCAAGAGGCAAAGGTTGACTTCTTTCAAACCTACTTTCCCACAAATCAAAACGGCATCGCCTACCTGCGAATGTTCTGATATATCCTCGATCCATCGCTACTCTAGCGCATTGATCCTGTAGAGCGCGAATGAAAGGAACTTTAGCATGATACTGCTGAAACAGATTCTCTGCTTCCGTATCATCGATACCTAACTCCTTAATCAGTTTTTCCTTCCCCATTCCGTAACTCAAACCGAGGTTGATAGTCTTGGCCTGTTTACGCGGTATGTTAGCCATATCCGCAACGATCTGGTGGAAGTCTGCATTCTCTTCTGTATATAGTTTTACAGCGTCTTTGGCACCTGTTAGGTTCATCTGGTTAGCGTAATGAACGGTGAGTCTAGGTTCTTGTTGAGAGTAATCGAATACCCCCCACTGGCAACCCTCTTCCGGAATAAACAAGGAACGTATCAAACTGCCTATTTCGGGGTCTCGTGCAGGAACCTGTTGTAGATTAGGATTACTGTAACTAAATCGACCCGTAACCGTGCCGCCACGGTCATTACGCATAGGATGCGCTTCTGCGTGTATTCTACCCTTAAACGAATGCTCCCCAATCATCTTATCAATAAACGTAGTTCTAGCCTTGTTTAGTTTCCGCGCCCTGACTATCAACTGGGGAAGCTCGTGAGAATGGCCCTCTAACCAATCCTTCTGGAAACTTGCCATGCCTTTAGCTGTTCGTGGGAACCATATCTTATTCTTTTCGAATATGCTTTCTAGTGAAGCGTTAGCCCACAAGTTCACATCCGTGCCATACTTCCGCTTAATTTCGATCTGTATTTTCTGTTCTTCTGTAGAGAGCTTTTTACTAACTCTTTCAGCTTTTTCTTCATCGACTCTAACGCCTCTCCACCTCATCTCTAAAAGCAAAGGGATCAACTTAGACTCCATCTCAAATATTTTCTCTAGCCCTTGCTGAGCAATCTCAATCTTGAGCTTATTCCACAACTTCAATGTTAAGGAAGCGTCTTGTTGGCCATAAGGTCCAACGTATTTAGCGTGTAGCTTGTACATCTCTGACTTCGGGTTAATCCCAAAAGCCAGAGCTGCATTCTTCAAAAGAGATTCATCTTTTCTCTCGTCGCAATATTCAACACCTAAGTTATCCAGTGAATAGGAGAACCTGTTCTCGTTGAGCAAGGGGGCTGCAATAATCGTGTCAAGTATTTTACCGTGTACAATGACTCCTTCTCTCCTTAACCAACCTACATCGTAGAGTGCGTTATGAAACACTACTTCTCTCTTTGTAGATTTAAGTAGATTAGTTAGCCATCTTAAAACGATACCCTCATCTAGATTACCTCCCCCTTCGTGACGAATAGGGAAATAACCTTCCCAATCCTTCGTCGCCACCCCAATCCCTACGACATGGCCTCGGCCTGTAGCCCATCCTGGACCACAGGTCATGAGGTGCGGATCGTAAGTTTCTAAATCTATCGCGACTGTCTCTGTCTCAGAAAACTGAGGAAAGAAATCGGGTACAGACCAATCGCTTTGAGGCGGGAACAACGAGTTTTGTAAAATCATTTAGGACTCTTAACCTTCACAATTTTAGTTTTGGGTTTAGGGGCTTTCCACGTTTTCTTAGGGTTGTCGCTAGGGTCTGCTTTGGTAGTTCTAGCTTTAAGACGTTTGGGTTTAGCTTTTTCACCTGAAATCTCCCAAGGCAGTTCCTCAAGCTCAACTGTTCCGTCTTTGATCGCTTTTTTAAGAATCTTAGCTTTCTCAATTTCATCAACTTTAGCAGGGGGTGCTGCTAAAATCGCACCCCACTCTTTGCTTAAAGTATTGAAGTACTCCGCTATTTTTGAAATAAATAACATTTTAAATCCCCTCCTCTTCACCTTCGTATTTAAGTATTTCGTCATTTCCGAGCGCACTTGATGTGATGTGCTCTTCTGTTAACAGTAGATACCTACGTAAGTCTCGAATATCATCGAGTAATCCGGCGTCACCAACATAGACTTCACCCGCCTCGAATATATCCCACCCATGCTTCTGTGCTTGGTGCTCGACTCTATCGAACTTACGTGCCAGCATCATGAATGCACCGACACCCCCTCTACGTTTCCAAGAGTCCCCGTAAGGTGTTTCAGCTTTTTTCAGAGCTTCTAAATCCGTCTGTGCTGCTGCTTTCATATTTTCCCACTTACTCATGTATTTCTCCTTTTTGCGTTTTACTAAGGTATGACTGTTCTCTCTTGATAAGCCAATTGAGACAAGCCGCTCTCCAATCTAATGCTTTAATAGAATCAAGCATTTTGTATGAACTTTTAAAATCCTTCATCTGATATGCTCTATGGACTTGAAGCATAGGTATCGCTATATCGGTAAATATCGGACTGTGCCAATCTTCTTTATGTGATTCTATATTCGTAGGATGCATACTAAAAAATCTATCTAGTTCCGAATTGAACATACTCACGTCATCGAATAATGGAGTGGGGGTGTAGCCCTCTAATGTATCGTAAGGGTTTTTTAAGTGTCTAAAAGAGTGCGGATCTATCGTCAGATCTTTTACCTTTTCCCAAACAGGATTCAGGTAGACATGAAAACTATCGCTAACTTGCCTATAGACCCCCATCTCAACACCGATAGCCGATGCCATATATTCTTGCAGTATGGACATATGAACCACGTTAGCTCCATAAGCTCCCCATAACATATCGTTTGATCGATTACATACGGCCATATTTAATCGACCATCTCTTATCTTAAAATAGATGTTCGTATTACAAGGAACGTCTTTGCCGTCTCTGTTTAGATCTTCTTTAGCATCCCACATCTGTAGAACCGCTCTACGATCGTTAGGATCTTTTTTCAGCATATCGATGATGAGAGGGAGTTGATCCCTGCCGAAATAGCTTTTCCACCGCCAACCATAAGCCCCCCATAACGATTTGCCGTCATCTGAGAAATCCTTCATAGACTCAACGAAATGCGTCAAAGGTTTTAGATCCTTACGACCGTCTAGCATCCAAAGACTCTCTATGAGATGAAAGAAAGGGTTAGCGTCTCTTTGTGCGATCAAGCACACCCGTTCACAAGGGTTGCGGTATACGGTAGTGACAGGCTCTAAAGCTTCATACGTTGTACCGTTCCGGCTTTCTTGTACGCGATAATTAAAAGCGTTGTTAAATAAATCAACGCCTAAGAGTATCGCATCGTTTACATTTCTTGCGTCAATTACTTTCATAAGGTTTCGTGGTATCCGTCTATTATTGCGCCAATAAGAAAACTTATTTCGTTTTCGCCGATTGAAGGTAGTTTACGCCTCACAAAAGCAACAGCCATTTTATGTGTTGCAGGAACCTTTAAAAAGAATGCCACCTCTAGGAACTGGGTGTAGTGGATGTCCACCGAGTCTCCCCAATCCTCTAAAAGGGTTACTGAATATTCATTAACCTTTCCCATACTTACTTTCTCCTTCTACTAAATCTTCAATCATTGGAAGATCGTTGTGTTTATAAATAGATCGTGTTCTGCCCTCGTTTTTTACCATTCTAGAGTACTTATCAAACTCGCAAAGTCCACCCTCAATCTCTCTCATCTCATATGGGAGGTCTTTCCGTTTAAACCAAAGCCTTCCTGAAACCGCACTGTAAAGCTCGTTCATCTCGCCGTTCCAATCATGGCTACGTCTCGAAAAGGACAACTCTCTACCCGTTAAACGATTGAGTCCCCGCATCGCTCCTGGTCCAGCATTTCCCCACGTCACTCGGTCTTCTGCGTCTTCTAAGAAATGTGTCCATCGTAGATCGGTTACAACCTCGTAGGCCATGAATGGTCCCATGTACGGATAGCTCATTACAAGCGCCCAAGTCTTCTCCAAGGATGATTCCTTATTGCTCAGGTCTTCCGCTAACAGGTCTGTAATATAATTTCTGTCTTTCCACATATGAGAAATACACTCAGCAACGCCTGTCACTTTATCCATGCGATTGGGGGTTTTAATAATGTACGCCCCTGTCACCCATTTCGGTTGCTTAGTGATTTCTTCAATAGCTTTTTTCCTATCCCAATTTAGTAACAGGTCGTGTTCAATTAAGGTTCTTCCAGTGTTTATTAAATTAAACCATCGGAAAATAACTGTTGCCATGAAAACGGCAGGATCGTTCTTTAAAGGTTCTCTGATGTGTTTTTTAAACCACCGAGTCGTTCGATCATCCTCTCGATAGACTTGGCAAAACTTAAAGTTTTGTAAAATAGGATCCTCCGTCCAAGGAGGCTCCTGTCCTAAAACTTCTTTTTTACATCGGATTTTTTCTCGCTCTTCTTGCCAGTAACAGTAGCGATCCAGTTCTTCTTTTATGAACTCGGTCATTATTTCTTCCTCAACACCCACGCACAGTTGTTTGCGTATTCAGGGTACGGTGCTGCTGCTGCAACCCGTAAGAACTGTCGACCAAACCTAGACTCAAGCATATCTAGTTGCTCTTGCGACCATGCTCTTGGATACTTTTTCACACTACTGTGTAGGGGCATTCCGTCAATAGATGGCTCTATTTGTTCTTTCATAGCCTTCCTTAAATTAGGTAGCTGTATGAACGTGCCTGTAACGTCTTCTATAATGAAGTTTCGTTCTAACTCTTCTTTCAGTTCTTGGAACCCCCACTCATAAATATGATCTTCAGGTAGCTTATCATTTGACCCGTCATGGTTAGGTGTAGAGATATACGCTAATGCATTCGGTCGCATCGTTCTAGCGGCATCGTCTAACCAAGGTCCAACAAACTCTCTATTCATGTGTTCAATAACTTCAGTAGACCAGAAAAAGTCTATACTTTCGTCAGCTAACTCATGGAAAATATTAAGTGGTTTATTGTGCTGATCCATCTGAGGAACAGTTACATCAACGATTTTCAGTCTGCCATTAAAGTTCTTAAACCATGTAGAGTCTACTAGAGGCTCTCCGCCATTAGACCAATAAGGGTTTTCTACTTCACACGCAGGATCAATATCTGTTCCGTAATACGATCGGATAATATCCGTTTTCTTAACTACGTATGCTTTATACAAGTTCCTAAGTGCCCAACACTCTCCGCAACCCATCTCAAACGTATCTAATGGTCGGTCTAGATTCTTAGCCTCACTAATACATAAGGAGGAGATTTTATCGAATCGGCTCATATGCGCGAGTTCATCGGGTCTCCAGTTTCCTAAGACTCCTGCCGAAGCAAGATCCATTCGGGTGTTTTTACTGTCGTTTTCATTAACGGTTAACTTCTTTCTTATAGATGACATTGGCTTACCTCCCACCAACTTGGTTTAGTTCTACCCTTTTCCCATTTAGCGTAATGCTTTTCATTAATAACATAATTACGATAAGCGAAAATAGAGTCCTCGTTTCTGTACTCTTCTGGCATTGCTTGTGCTACTTCTGTCCTGAAACCTATTGGGATCTTCTTCGGCATATCGTATAACGCTTCAGAGAATTTCTGTAAACTTGCATGAGTGCGTTTATATCGGTAGGTGTATTCGTAACCTAAGGCTATGAAGTGTCGATAAAGCCATGCGTAGTTTCCGCTACACTCTCTAACCCAGCGACTACATGGGTGGTTCATGTGGGCTTTCTTATAAAACCCTGCCTCATCAGCGTGCTCGTCTCCATCGATTACACGATGTGCGGTACACAACATTTGGGCAGATTCTAAAGGCATTTTAACCAACATCTTGTCTGGTTGCGCTCTAGCCGCTTCTACTGGGTCTTCACTAAAATAAAATATGTTCATAATTTCTCCTTTCTGGTTACGTTTCGGTTAAGGCTTTATTTAGTTTTTTAATATACTTTACTTTTATATACAAAGTAAAGGACTTTTATATCTGGTAGTGGCGGGGCGTTTTAGGCTCAATTAGATATAGGTTCTCTTTTGTTCTAGTTATCGCCACGTAGAATACCCTGTTCTCGTCATCGGGATTCTGCTGGTAGTTTTTGTAGACTCGGGTTGTTATGTCCGTTAGTAACACTACGTTGGTAGCTTCCCCTCCTTTAGCGGCATGGATAGTCGACAAGCGTATTCTCGGTTGCTTGGTTATCTTCTCTCCCCTACGCAACATCGCTCTGATGTAACTAATGTCACTGGGGGTTAATAAAGTGAAAACGTCATACCACGCTCCATCAGGCAAGTCCGGAAAATGACTTTTCAAGTCTTGATACTGAAGGATCGAGTTTGAATCTAACATATCTAATTTCTTAGGTTTATCAACCTTTATGAATTTAAGTATGTTAGCGCACTCGGTTACACTTACTGTCTCGCCCTTCCCTAACCGTTCCCAATAGATAACCGCTTTCACTTTAGCTTCTGATATACTCGGTCTACCCTTTACTTCGAAAAACCATCCCTCGCTTCTACAGTAAGCATCTATGTCTTCTAATAAATAGTTAGTCCGTGCTAGAACTAACCAGTCTCCTTTCTCCATGTCTATCAATTCTATATTAGGTTCCCATCGAACAACCCCCTCGTCTTTTCGGGGCGTCCACTCCTTATGAATCCTAGACTGAACCTGTCCTATGCACCGTCTAGCTAGTGCGTGGACGGCAGACGGGACGCGGTACGACTGTTTTAAAATCATAGCGTTTTTAGAATTGTTGATTAGATAGTCTACGTCAGCCCCCGCCCATTTGTAGATGGCTTGATCATCGTCTCCCGCTACATAGATCTTCTTGGCTTTTCCTGCAACTTTCCGAACCACTGCCCACTGTAAAGGCGACAAGTCTTGGGCTTCGTCTACAAACATAACGTCTAGTTCAGGAACAGTTCCGCCCACTAAAAACTTGTGGAGCATATCCGTATAGTCTACTAGCAGTCTATCCTGCTTGAACAACTCTAAGCCTTTCGCGAATCGCTCTAACTCAAACCAACCTACTGCATCTTCTACTTCGTGCCATTGTTCTTTCAACGGTATGTTTCGTACTCTAGCAAGATTCTCGATGAACGCTAACCGATCATCATGAGTCATGCCGAAGATATGGCCTTCTTCTGATGTCGTTCTTCCGGTTAACCGTAGGTTCATCTTCTCATTGAGGTCTTTTATGTCGGTGTGACTGACCACGCTTTCTCTAGTTAAACCTAGTTGCCGGAACGCTAATGAATGTAGTGTTCGGAAGAAGGGTAAGTCCCGCTCATTGATATTGAACTTTTCTACCGCCCGTTGTTTACCCTCAGTTACCGCTTTCTTAGTGAAAGTAAAAAACCCTATGCTCTCCGGTTGTGTCCCCGCTGTTAATTCATCCTCGATAAGACTGAGTAACGTAGTTGTTTTTCCTGTTCCAGGAGGTCCAAGAATCACCTGTGTGTGTGCCGGAAGGGTCATAGGCCACTCCTGAATGTTAGACTAACGCGCCTTTTTGTTCCAAACCCTATCGGAGGGATCGAGTGAGTACTGGTCATTTGAGACCTGCCATCGAACATATAAACGTCCCCGTCCTCTAACATAAAGGTAGAGGTTCCCCTTGAAAAAGTTGAAGTATTCACTAATTCGCTAGTGTTGCTTTCTTTCTTAATCTCGGAGCGGTACTGTGTCCATTCTAAAAATCGAGTACCCCCAAAGGAAACGCCTAAAACAATGTCGTCGAGTGTAGGTACTGTATCCGAGTGATGGGGGACATGGTCGTCACCCGTTTCATACAGGCCGCACAAACAAAAAGTAAAATCAACCTTTTTATTCAATACAGACTCGGCCCAAGCCTCCGCTTTGTCTTTAACAAGTTTAACCGCTCGCGGCCATGGGTCAGGCTTGTACAACTTCCCTGCGTAATTAAACTCAGAAACCCCATAGCCCTTTGTCGGCCTACCGTAAACTGTCCTATTGTCAAACTCGCGTACAGTAGGGTGATCCCACCCTGTGATGTATGGATTATCTCCTTTGAATACATTTTTAGCGAAAGTTTTCATAATAAATTATCGTTAAAGTCAGGTAAGTTATGTGACTCTGTTTGTGCTTTAAACTCTTCAATAAACCAAACGTTAACCCCCTTTCCTTTTATGTTAAAGAAATGAGGCTCTCCGTCTAACTGTTTTAACTTAGACGTTAACCTGTTACGTTGGTACTCTTTGAAGTTATTTCGGTGGAGGTAGTCCATCAAATCTAAGAGCCTGAAATAAGTCCTGCCTCTTTCTGTCCAAGGCTTGTGTAGAAGTAACTCATCTCGTTCTCTAGCGGGTCTTTCCGTACAGAAAGCCTCTAGCAACTCCATGAAGTGTCCTTCAGTAGAACTTTCTTTAGGAACCTCTACAATTGTTATCGCATCCAACAACTGCTGTATAATCTGATTCCAAACGTTCTCCTTCACCTTAGGGGGGATCTTATTTAAAGCGTCCATACACTTACGCTGAAATCTATTTTGGTTTAATAGATCATCGGTCTCTAACTCTAATCGACCTCCCTCAACATCCAGGAACCATATCGGGGGATCACTATCCTGTTTGGTGAGGTTACTGAACAACGGTGTTCCGCCATTAGCACCTATACCAAACTTACGAGTCCGACACAAGGGGCTGTTACAGTGACTTGAGATGGGTTGGTCATTACACTTATAGAAGTAGTCTTTCCTTTGCAACTGTTTAGCAACTGTCAGAACTTCTTGCGCTCCTAACGGGGGTTGCATAAACTTCATGTTTACATCTTCTAACCGCTTCTCCCAATCGTCTGCGAATTTCTTTCGTAGAAATACGCCTACACTAAACAGACCTGAGTTTCGTGATCCTTTAGGAAAGCCCTGCACGACTAAATGCTGTATACATGGCGGTGCTTGATCTAACCACTCTAGCCCATCGTTTAAAGGACTAGCTTCTAGCTTCTCTAGTTCACTAGGGGTTAACTCTATTTCTTTCGCATACTCTAGGAATTCGTTAGGAGTTAACGCATTTCCCTTCGTGCTATATGCGTATCGGGTGGAGTTTTCTCCCCCAAAATACGGCATATTTAAGGTGCTTCCTCGGTCTCCTCTATCCAATAAAAGCTTTGTTTGTTTTGGGAATATCTCCACTTGTCCGTAGCCAATTGCAGCAGCAACTTGTCTTAATTTTCTCTGCAATATATTCGCGGCTACAGGTTCAGTCAAGAACATATAGATGTGTGCTCCACCGCTTTTACTACGGCAAAGAACTAACGGTAATTTTTGCTTCGCTATCTTTATCGCTAAATCTTTTAAATCTATCTGATACTCATCAACGTCAATGGCTCCCCAAACACACGTATTATGTTCGTCTATGGGGACAATGCCTACGCTCTGACGACCCGACAAGTGACCGTCCCATAACTTCAGAAGTTCTGTATCAGACAACTCCTTTGATATAGTAATGTTTTTGCCACTTGCCTTGCCATCTTCCCTAGTTTCATTGTTAGCCGTGAAAGTACCATACGCTTGACGCAGTCCTGCATAGCGTTCAGCAAACTCCTCTGCTAACGACATACAATATCTCCTGTTTAGATAGTGTCGTTAACAACATCGTTTTGATGCTCTTGCTTAACTTCAACTTCACCCGTTCGAGCCGCAGACATAAACTCTTTCGCCATCATAGCTGTTGGCATCTGAGTTGGACCTTCTTGGCTAATGGTATAAGCGTTCCAGCTACCCTTATCATTCGACTGAGTAGTAGACGAAAGATTATAGGTGTACGCAAACATCGGAGCCTCTACCGAAACACCCTTAGAGTTCTGTACTCTAGCCATTCGTAGCATGGTAAGCCACTTCCTAGAAACACCTAACTGTGTAGACGTGAACGCAAGAACTGCTTGTTGAGCTGTTCCGTCTTTAACAACTAAGACAAAGAACTGAGCTGTTTCTACAATCTCATTGCCTTCTGCGGTGTAGTATCTACGGTCATTGGGGTTCCTAGTACAGCTAGATAGAATAGAGATGTCGTGACCTGCATTAACCAGACCGCCTCCCTTCTCTCTAGGGATCCACTCAATATACTTCTTACTATACGCGCAAGGAACGATGGAAATACCTTTCTCACCATCGTAAGCCTCTCCAGTAACGGTGTTAAATAAGTCTCCCGCACTCGCTCCGGCCACATAGCTTCCATGTTGTTTTTGTAGCTGTGGTGACATTGGCTGTAGGACACGTATAAAGGGGATTGCAAAATCCTCTGTCGTTGTTTCCTCTAACCCAGTACCGCCCGATAATAACGTATCGTCAAACATAGTCATTTCTGTAGCTGTCGCTTCTGCCACTTCATTTTTGTTATCTGCCATGGTATTAATCCTTTTTAATAGTTGCTTTAGTGCCAATATAAATGCCGAAAGGCTCGCTTGGTATGTCTATTCCCGCTCCGAGTTGCTCTTTAATAAAAGCTTTTAGGGTGCTAGGGTGAACGCTTTGACGTACCTCAGGAGATAGTCCTCTCGCCTGTAACGCGGAAACAGTTTGATCGACTACTTCGATCTCTTCACGTCCGAACTTTAAAAGAACCTCGTTCTTTATCAGTCCTTCATGACCGTTAGACGTTAACCATTCATAAGCTTTTTCTTGGTTAGCCTTAGAGATGTGAGCGTTATAAAACGAAGCAATAGAGATCTTCTCTCCAGTGGTCAGCGTTATTTGGGTAAGCCCTGCTGATTGCATCGCATCGGGAAGCTCGTTCTCCGAAGTCAAACGAAGTTCTTCTTTCTTAGCTTTTAAACCTTCTTCTAACGCTATAACTTCTGTAGCGAGTTTTAACTGTTTATTAGCTAAGTTTGAAACTATAGAGAGTTCTCCATCGGTTGCCTCGTTTGTCCATTTCTGAACGTCAGTTGCACCTACTAAGTCCTCAAAGGTTGGTGTGTTCTCATTCATCTATTTCTCCTTTCTGGTGGATGTTAATATCTACGGGATAATACAAACGTTCCTGCCTATCCCACTTTAGGATACCGTACTTCCCGTTATTTATAAATGCAGCGATAGAACACGCTACTCCGATTGCGGCAGGATCGCCGATTAATAGTAAGTAATCGCCATCTTTAAAACCATGTAGGATAGTTTTCATCCTACGTACTGATGGTGATGCACTTAACATGATCTGGGCGTTCGCAGGCAATAGCACTTTAAACTCTCCGAACTGTCTGGCAGATGCGAGATTACGCCCTTGAACTTCTTGCACAACATAAACTGTCACTTTTTTTCTCCTTTCTATTAGTTAGGTTTTACATAATATATAGCAATATAGGCAAAGTAAAGTTATTACCGATATGTAGTTTTAAAAATTAAATCTTTTTTGTGAAAAACTTTTCGATAACCTCTAATATCACTAATAAACTAATATTGATTTTAATGAAACGTAGGTTTTTAGAGACTTTAAGATTATTAGATTTCAGTGCTTCACTATTACTAATGGAGTAATTCTATTAGAGGGCATAAGGAAAGTATTCGTTTGGTCTTTAATTTATATAGTTTTGTAATATATAATGGGGATTAGAAATAAGAAATCAGAAAGGTTACCTATGAAATATAAATTTAAAACAAAGCCATACGAGCATCAGTTACTAGCCTTAACTAAGTCTTGGAATAAAAAAGAATACGCTTATTTTATGGAGATGGGGACGGGCAAGTCTAAAGTTCTTATAGATAACATCTCGTTACTCTACGATAAAGGAGGGATCAATGCTGCGGTCATTGTAGCCCCCAAAGGCGTGTACCGGAACTGGTCAGAAAAAGAAATACCCGCGCATATGCCCGACCACATAGAAAAACATATTGCGGTATGGACACCATCGCCTAACGTAAAACAAAAAAGAGAACTAACGAAACTGTTTGAAGTAAGGCATGATCTAAAAATATTGATCATTAATGTAGAAGCCTTTAGTACCAAAAGAGGCGTAGCGTTTGTTGAAAAGTTTATACTATCGCACAACGTGTTGATAGCTGTTGATGAATCTACTACGATTAAAAACCCCAAGGCCGAACGAACTAAGAGTTTATTGAAGTTAGCTGTTAACAGTAAGTACCGAAGAATCTTAACAGGGTTTCCCGTTACTCAGTCTCCGCTTGATCTCTACAGTCAAAGCACTTTCCTATCTCCCGACCTACTGGGGTATACCTCGTTCTATTCTTTTCAGAACCGATATGCACAACTTGTAAATAGAAAAATGGGGGCGAGAACGTTCAGACAAGTAGTAGGTTATCAGAACCTTGAAGAACTAACCACCAATGTTGGTGCGTTTTCCTACAGGGTATTAAAGAAAGAATGTTTAGACCTTCCTGATAAAGTATACCAAAGACGAGAGGTGGAGCTGACAACAGAACAAAAGAAAGTTTATAAAGAACTTCAAGACTACGCTATGGCTGAACTAGACTCTCATGACTTAGTAAGCGTTACTTCAGTTCTCACTCAGATATTAAGACTACACCAAGTAGTGTGCGGGTTTGTTAAGAACGATGAGGGAGTTGAGGTCGAAGTTAAAAGTAATCGTTTAGATGAACTAATAAACATACTAGAAGAAGTGCAGGGTAAAACAATCATATGGGCTAATTATCAATATGATATAAAAAGAATACTAAAGACATTACATAACATAACAGGGGTCGACAGCGTTGCTACCTACTACGGAGAAACACCCGACGAAGAGCGTCAGGAAATAATAAGAAGATTCCAAGACCCTGATTCTGAGTTGAAATATCTTATTAGTAATACGCAAACAGGGGGTTACGGTATCACACTGACCGAAGCCAGCAACGTCATCTACTACTCCAACAACTATGACCTAGAAAAACGATTACAGTCCGAAGATCGTGCTCATCGAATAGGTCAAACCAATAAAGTAACGTACATTGATTTAGTTGCTAAAGGAACCGTTGATGAGAAAATTGTACAAGCCTTGCGAACCAAATTAAACCTCGCCCAAGAAGTATTGGGCGACGAGAAATGGAAAGACTGGATAGGTTAGGCAGATCTAAACTTCATCATTCGTTCTAGGGCAGCATCTCGATCAACACTAGAGTTTCGGCCACCCATACCCATAACAGAAGACAGCGCTTGTTCCTGTATTTCAGGTTTTTGTAAGTTTTCCATGATCATTTGTCGAAGTACATCATCTTGCGACATACTTCCGCCTCCTTG
>Ga0115003_10001257_pt1 | contig 22447 bp, 14 predicted proteins | sample ArcticOcean_MG_C_7_FD_88736 | JGI IMG/M metagenome (GOLD analysis project Ga0115003, IMG submission 88736) | Marine microbial communities from western Arctic Ocean - ArcticOcean_MG_CB11_88 | ecosystem: Environmental > Aquatic > Marine > Oceanic | place: Arctic Ocean: Canada Basin | collected... | reverse complement strand
TTAGCTAAAGAATGTTCTCTAATTTTATAATTTATTTTTTGATTTCTTAAATCCACTTCGCATTTTATACCCTCTTTAAATAGATCTTCAAATAACTTTTTTACATACTCATTGTTTTCTTCCACAATGGGTATCACCACAGCTTGTGTTGGCGCCAACCAAAAAGGTAGTTTACCAGCATAATTTTCAATTATAATTCCTATAAATCTTTCTAAAGACCCAAATAAAGCTCTGTGTAACATTACTGGAACTTTTTTTATTCCATCTTTATCAACATATGACGCTCCTAGTCTTCCCGGTAGATTAAGGTCTACTTGCAATGTTCCACACTGCCAATCTCTTCCGATTGCATCTCTTAAAACAAATTCAATTTTAGGCCCATAAAATGCCCCTTCACCTTTATTTATAATGTACTCAAGTTTTGATTGCTTGATAGCCAAAAGAAGTGCTGCCTCAGACTTGTCCCAAACATTGTCATCACCAACTCTTTTTTCTGGTCGATCTGAATACTTTAGTATTACATTTTCAAAACCCAAGTCTTTATAAATTTTTAAAATTAAATTAGTTACTATTAGAGACTCTTGAGTAATTTGGTCTTCTGTACAAAAGATATGAGCGTCATCTTGTGTAAAAGCTCTAACTCTTAATAATCCATGTAAAGAACCTGAAGGCTCATACCTATGAACTTTTCCAAATTCAGATAATTTTAAAGGCAAGTCTCTATAACTTTTTAATCCTTGGTTAAATACCTGCACACAGCCTGGACAATTCATTGGCTTAATAGCAAATATTTTTTCATCTGGAGTCTCTGAGGTATACATGTGTTCCCCAAATTTTTCCCAATGCCCGGATTTCTCCCATAAGCCCCTGTCCAATATTTCAGGTGTATTAATTTCTTTATAACCTGCAAGTCTTTGCTTCATTCTCATGTATTCAATTAGTCTTTGAAAAAGTATCCAGCCTTTCTCGTGCCAAAAAACAGCTCCGGGGCTTTCTTCTCTGAAATGAAATAAGTCCATTTCTTTTCCTATTTTTCGATGATCTCTTTTTTCAGCTTCTTCTAATCTATGAAGGTATTCTTCTAATTCTTTTTTTGATGTCCAGCATGTTCCATAAATTCTTTGTAACATTTCATTATTTGAATCCCCTCTCCAGTAAGCACCTGAAACTTTAATAAGCTTGAAAGCTTTTCCTATTTTTCCAGTTGAAGGCAAATGTGGACCCCTGCATAGATCACTCCAATTACCATGACTGTAGATTGAAACTTCTTCTCCGACTGGAATATTCTCAATAATTTCTGCTTTATATTTCTCACCTATTTTTTTAAAATGTTTTATTGCATCTTCTCTGTTCCAAACGTGTCTGGAAGTTTTTTCATTCCTGTCTACAATTTCTTCCATTTTTTTTTCAATTTTTATTAAATCATCTTCAATAAATGGTTCTTTTCTAGCAAAATCATAATAAAAACCATTTTCGATCACTGGGCCAATAGTAACTTGTGTGCCTGGGTACAATTCCTGAACTGCCATTGCCAAAATATGCGCGGTATCATGCCGTAAAACTTCTAATCCTTCTTTATCCTTAGGAGTGATAATTTGTATTTTTGAATCTTTTTCGATTTCAAAACTTAGGTCTTTAAGTTCCCCGTTTACAGACATGATAAGAGCTTCTTTTTCAAGAGATTTACTAATTTGCTTTACAAGCTCAAATCCATTCATGGATTTTTTAAAAGATATTTTTTTTCCGTCTAAAAGTTGAATATTAGGCATGGTTTCTTTTATTTAAGTAGTTTCTTATACTCTGTAAAGGTTCTTTGACACATTTGATCAACATTAAATTTTTTTTCTACGTTCTTTCTTCCTTGTTCACCCATTAAACTTAAAGATTTTTTATTCATTTCCATAATCTCATTTATAGCTTTAGCTAATTTATTTGCATCATTATACTTATACAATAAACCTGTCTTACCATTTAATACCGTATCTCTAGAGCCTCCAATATCACTTGCTACAATAGGCTTGCTCATTGCCTGGGCTTCTACAGCCACTCTTCCAAAAGATTCTGGTTCGATTGAACTTGATATGACAAGATTGCTTAATTTATAGGCTACGGGCATTTCTTTGTGGTTTTCTATAAAAGTTATTTTTTTCTTCAGCCTATATCTTTCAGTCAAAAGTGAAAGTTTTTTTGAATAAAATTCTCTTCCCTGATTGGAGCCTAAAATAATTGCATGAAAATTTACTTTGTTGTATTTTTCCAAGAGATAACTCAAAGATTCTATAAACATTTCCTGCCCCTTCCATTTAGTCAAACGCCCAGGAAGAAGAATGGTGAAATTATTTTTATCAATTTTCCAGCTAGAGGCTAGGGCATTTACTTTTTCTTGTGATGTATTTTTTGAGTCAAAGTATTCTAAATTAATTCCTCTAAAAATTACCATTAACCTTTTTTTTTTTGGATTTAAATATTTTTGATAATTCTCATTTATATGATTGAAAATAAAATTTGACCCTCCAATAATTAATTTTGATCGTACCATAACGCTATTGTAAAAATGTTTGAATTTACTTAAAAAATTATAAGTTCCATGAAAAGTGGTAACAAATTTTCTTCTTGAAAAAAAACAAGCCCACAAACATGACCAGGCGGGGGCTCGGCTGCGTGCGTGCACTATGTCAATATTGTATATCAAAAGTATGAAAAAAATAATGATAAAATTTATAAAGATAATTATAGGATTTTTTGATTGGACTGGTAAACGAATTACTTTTACTTTATCTCTCTTGACGTATTTTAAAAGTTGTCCGCCGCTAGTTATCAAAAATGATTTACAGTTTTGTTCAGCTAAGTAATGAGCAAGATCATAACAACCTGTTTCTGCACCACCGAATCCTAATTTAGGTATTACTTGCAAAACTTTAATTTTGATTGCCATATTTGATATTATATATTACCAAATGAAAAATATAACGTGACATGAAAAAATTTAAATATCTTAAAATTTCTAAGACCAAAAAACTCAGATATATTGACAATTTTTATAAAAAAAAATTATATATAGTTTTTCTCCCAGGTTTTATGTCTAATATTGATGGAAAAAAACCTCAAACCTTTAAAAAATATACAGTTAAAAATAAATTAGGTTTTTTAGCTATCGAATACTCTGGCCATGGTAAATCGTCGGGAAAGTTCACAAAAGGAAATATAAGTGAATGGTCAATCGATGCTCAAAAAACAATTAAGAAAATTGTAAAAAAAAATGATTTTATTTTAATTGGCTCAAGTATGGGAGCGTGGATTGCTTTAAATCAATTTGAGTATTTCAAAAAACAAATTAAAGGTTTTGTAGGTATTGGTTCAGCGCCTGAATTTCTGGAAAGGTTAATGTGGAAAAAATTATCTAAAAATATAAAAAAAGAAATTAAACAAAAAGGTATTTATGTGATCAAACGTAATCAAACTAAATTTCATCAAAAACAATATGAATATCCTATTACTTATCAATTGATAAAAGATGGAAGAAAAAATAAAGTTTTATCGAAAAAAATTAATACTAAGATTTACGTTACTATGATTCATGGAGAAAATGATGAACTAGTTCCAGCATCATTTTCTAGAAAAGTACTGTCAGTATTCACAAGTTCCAAAAAAAAGCTAATAATAATAAAAAAAGGGGATCACAGTTTGTCTGATAAAAGCTCTTTAAAAAAAATAATTAAAGAATTAAATAATATTGTTATGAATGTAGTCTAGTCCCTCTACATAGGTTGGATATTTTAATTCATAATTAAAAAATTCTTTCATTTTTTTATTATTAACTTTTTTAGAATCTTTGTAAAAATTTTTTATAATTTCACTTTCTATAGTAGATAGATCAACTACTTTGGGTGTCTCAATATTTAAAAGTTTAGACCCATGTAAAATAAGTTCTTGAGATGATGTAGGCTTATCATCAGATACATTATAGATTTCTTTTGATTTAAAGTTTTGTAGAGACTTGAATAAAACATTTGCAATATCTTCAACGTGTATTCTAGAAAAGAATTGATTTTTTTTATTAATTATTTTTGCATTCCCAGTTTTAAGTCTAGCTAAAATATTGTTTTGATTAGAGTAAATTCCTGACAATCTAAGTATTTGCAGAGGTAGACTTTTTTTTTCCGCTAGATTTAACCAAGATTTTTCTGCATTCAACCTATTTATACCATTTATTGAAGTTGGATTTGTTTTACTATTTTCATTTACCCAATCTCCGTTGTGATTGCCATAAACACTGGTAGCAGACAAATATGTAATCCACTTTATTTTACTATTATCAAAAATATTTTTAAAGTTCTTTATCACTATGTCTTCTCCGTTTACTGGAGCTATAGATACTAGTATATGATTTGAGTATTCTAAATTCTCAATTAATTTTTTATCAAAAGAGTTTTCGGAAAACTGAAAGCTTTCGTAGTCTAAATCGTCAAAGCTTTTTTTATCAGATTTTTCCCTAGAAGTTATAGTTAAATTAATTTTTAAATTCTCTGAGTTAATTTTTCTTATAAAATTTTTTGCTACCTGTCCAAATCCAAAACACATAATGTTCATTGTTTCCATTTAACCAACCTTTTTTACTGTAGACTTTAAGGTAATAGGATTATCTAGTTTATCAAGCATCTCTATTGGACAAACTTGCTTAAAATTTAGTATTTCTTTTTCGTAGTTATCTAAAATTACTTTAGCGCTATTTGAATTTGTTTCTTTTAAAAAATCTTCTAGATTATTTTTTAAAACATTTTTCCAGTATTCAGTTTCAACTTGTTGCCAGATAATTGAAGCTGGATTTGCATAGTTCTCAAAATTATTTTTTGGATCGTAAATAAAAGCCATTCCACCTGTCATACCCGCGCCAAAATTATCTCCTACTTGTCCTAAAATAATCACGCTTCCACCGGTCATGTACTCACACCCGTGTGCTCCACATCCTTCTACTATCCCAAGACTACCAGAATTTCTAACTGCAAATCGTTCACCTGCTTGTCCTGAAGCGTATAGTTTTCCTGCTGTGGCACCATATAAAACTGTATTTCCAATAATTACATTCTCGTTCGAAACTAGGTTACTTTTATCTGGAATTCTTACAATTATTTTTCCTCCTGAAAGACTTTTGCCAACATAATCGTTTGAGTCCCCTTTAACTATTAATCTTAATCCTTTAATTAAAAAAGCTCCTAAAGATTGTCCTGCGCTACCATTAAGTTTAATAGTAATTGAATCTTCATTTAATTTATTGTCTCCATAAGTCTTGTATAAATAATGTGAAAGTCTAGTACCTACTGATCTATGTGTATTTTCAATATCGTATTCAAAATTAAAATTATCTTTATTGTTTATTTTTTCTTTTATATCTGACCAAATTTTTTCATCTAAAGTATCTGGCACTCTGCTAATTTGTTTATCTTTACAATATCTTAAATTGTTTCCCGGATCAGCTTGGACAAGAAGAGGATTAAGGTCTAGGTCGTCTAAGTTTGCTGAACCTTTGTTTACTTGTGTCAAGAGGTCAGTTCTTCCAATAATTTCATTAATAGATTTATATCCCAGTAATGCAAGAATTTCTCTGACTTCTGTGGCAACAAATGTAAAAAAATTTACAACTTTGTCTGGTGTGCCTGTAAATTTTTCTCTTAGTGACTTATCCTGGCTGCAAACACCAACTGGACAAGTGTTTGAATGACACTGTCTAACTAGTATACATCCCATTGCAACTAATGATGATGTCCCCATTCCATATTCTTCGGCACCCATCATGGCTGCCATTACTATATCTTTTCCAGTTTTAAGTCCGCCATCAGTTCTTAAAGTTACTTTATGTCTTAAATTATTGAGCGTTAAAATTTGATTAACTTCTGTTAAGCCCATCTCCCAGGGTATACCTGCGTACTTAATACTTGTTTGCGGACTAGCGCCAGTGCCTCCTGAGTGACCAGAAATTAAGATTACATCTGCTTTAGCTTTCGCTACGCCTGCTGCTATTGTTCCTATTCCAGTAGAGGCTACTAACTTTACTCCAATTCGGGCTCCAGGATTTATCTGTTTTAGATCATAAATTAACTGAGCTAAATCTTCAATTGAGTAAATATCATGATGTGGAGGAGGGGAAATTAAAGTTACACCGGGTGTAGAATGTCTTAACTTAGCTATTTCATCTGTAACTTTAAACCCAGGCAGCTGCCCTCCTTCGCCAGGCTTTGCACCTTGGGCCATTTTAATTTCAATCTCATTGCAATTATTAATGTAATTAATTGTTACACCAAATCGTGCTGAGGCTATTTGTTTTATTCTAGAATTAGCCGAATCTCCATTTGAGAACATGGTAAAACGTTTTTCATCTTCGCCTCCTTCTCCGCTACAAGAAGCTCCTTTTATTCTATTCATACCTACGGCTAAAGTCTCATGAGCTTCTGCAGATAGTGCTCCATGGGACATGCTTCCACTTCCAAATCTTTTTAAGATTTCAGCTAGTGGCTCTACTTCATTAATATTTATAGGATCTTTCTTGTCTTTAAACTCCAATAAATCTCTTAAACTAATAGGTGATAAATCGTGAATACCTTTAGAATATTTTTTGTAGCTATCATACGAACCTGTTCCAACAGCATGTTGCAATACGTGGATTAGGTGTCCTTGGAATTGATGCTGTTCACCAGTTTTTCTATATCTATAGATACCTCCAATTGGTAAAGTGACAATGTTATTTATAATAAAATTTTTGTGATGCTCTTTAATTTTTTTTTCAATTCCACTTATGCCAATGCCAGATATTCTTGAACTCATGCCAGGAAAATAGTCTGACACAATAGCTCTGCTTAAGCCTACAGCTTCAAAATTGCATCCCCCTCTATAAGAGCTAATTACTGAGATGCCCATCTTAGACATAATTTTTAATAAACCGTCGTCTATAGATTTTTTAAATTTAACAATACAACTCTCAAAATCAGAATTATTAAATAATTTTTTTTCAAATCTTTGGTAAATACTGTCAATCGCTAAATAGGGATTAACAGTGGTTGCACCGACTCCAATCAAGATTGCAAAAGAATGAGTGTCTAAGACATCTGAGCTTTCAACATTTATTGAACAGTATCCTCTTAAGCCTAATTTTATTAGATGTGAGTGCACCGCACCAACTGTTAAAATCGAAGGTATGCTCGCTCGTGATGAGTTAATTTTTTTATCTGATATTATTAAAGTGTTACTTCCTTCACGTACTGCAATTTCCGCTTCTTCTTTTATTTTTTCTATTCTTTCTTTTAATGACAAATTAACATCAAAAGTACAATCTAATATTCTAATTTTTTTTTTAAACAAGTTTTTAAATTTTTTAAATTGGGAGTTAGTTAAGATTGGACTCTCTAAAACATAAATATTTTCTTCGGTCAAATTATCAAAGTCTAAAATATTACCTAAATTTCCAAATCTAGTTTTAAGACTCATTACTTTATTCTCTCTTAAAGAATCGATCGGAGGATTGGTTACTTGGCTAAAATTTTGTCTAAAGTAATGGGAAATAGGTCTGTAATAATTGGATAAAACAGCTACAGGAGTATCGTCTCCCATAGAACCTATGGCTTCCTTCCCGTCTTCTGCCATTGGGTGAAGAATAATTTCTAAATCTTCTATGCTAAGACCAGACAAATATTGTCTTTTTTTTAATTCCTCAGAGGTAAATTCTGGTCTTTCTTTTTCGGTAAAAATTTTTTTATCTAAATCTATAATTTGTTTACTGTATTTTTTATAATCATTGGCAATGTAGTCTTTGATTTCTTTATCGTGATATAATTTTCCAAGTTTTAAATCTATTGCAATGATTTGTCCTGGTCCTAACTTGCCTTTAGAAATAATTTTTTCTTCAGGTAGTTTTATCATTCCAGACTCGGACCCGGCATAAAATATATTTTCCGAGGTTATGGCGTATCTTAAGGGTCTTAAACCGTTTCTATCTGTCGCTGCTAAAACCCATTTTGCATCTGTTGCACAAATTGCAGCTGGACCGTCCCAAGGTTCTATTGAACTATTTAAAAAATTAAATAAATCTTGGTGGTTCTTTGGGACTGTTTTACTTCTCTTGGACCACGCATCTGGAATCATCATGAGCTTAATCAGTGGCGCTAATTTACCTGAATGCGTCAGAAGTTCAAAAACATTATCTAAAGCTCCTGAGTCAGAACTTCCGGTAGTGATAACTGGTTTTAAATCATCAACATTTTTAAATAGAGAACTTGACATGTCTTGTTCATGAATCTTCATCCAATTTATATTTCCCTTAATAGTATTAATTTCCCCGTTATGAGCTAAAGTTCTAAATGGTTGAGCTAGATCCCAACTTGGAAATGTATTTGTGGAATACCTTTGGTGAAAAATAGCAAATCTTGATGTAAATTTTATGTCTTTTAAATCTAAGTAAAATTCTGCAAGAGATTCTGCTAAAAACATACCTTTATAAACAATAGACCTTGAGCTAAACGAACAAATATAAAATTCCTTAAGCTGACTCTCTCTTGCTATTTTTTCAATTTTTTTTCTAACAACAAATAGTTCTCTTTCCAAATTATTTGTTTCTAGCTCTGCATTTTTTTTAAATAATACTTGTGCAATTTCTGGTCTGTTCTGGTCTGCAGTTTTTCCTAAAACTTTTGGATTAACTGGTACCTGTCTCCATCCGTAGATAGAAAAATTTTCTCGTAGCAAAACTGACTCTATAATTTCTCTACATTTTTCTTGGTCAGAATAATTTGTTCTAGGTAAAAAGATCATTCCAACACATATTCTTTTGCTTGCATCGTGTTTGTGACCAGTTAATAGGATTTTTTCTTTAAAAAAATTTGGTGAGATTTCAAGTTGTATGCCAGCACCATCTCCTGATTTACCATCAGCGTCAACAGCTCCTCGATGCCAAACAGCTTTTAGAGCTTCGATTCCATATTCAACAATTTTTCTTGATTTCTTTCCATCTGTTGTTGCTATTAAACCAACTCCACAAGCATCATGCTCAGCACTAGGATCGTAAGCTAAGTTGTCCTGTAATAACTTCTTATTTTTTAAATATTTTGAATAATCGCTCATGATTAAGCTGCTTTTATTTTTTCTTGTTCAATACTTTTTTTTTTTAAATATTTTTGAATTTGTGCAGACGCATCTCTGCCGTCTTTAATTGCCCAAACTACCAGCGAAGCACCCCTAACAATATCTCCTGCTGCAAAAATTCCATCAATATTAGTTTGCATAGTATTTAAATCAATTTTTATTGTTCCCCATCTAGAAACTATCAGTTCTTCTGCTGAAAATAATTCTGGAAGATTTTCTGGATCAAAACCTAAAGACTTAATTACAATATCAGCTTTAATATTATACTCTGAGTTTTCTTGTATCTCAGGTCTTCTTCTGCCTGATGAATCTGTATTTCCAAGTAACATTTTATTAACCTGAACCTCTACAACTTTTTTTTGACCGATAAACCTTTTTGGACCTGTTAACCAAATAAATTCAACACCTTCTTCTATTGCGTTAGCAACTTCTCTACTAGAACCAGGCATATTTTCTCTGTCTCTTCTATAGAGGCATTTAACCGATTTTGCTTTTTGTCTCGTTGCTGTTCTTACGCAGTCCATGGCTGTATCACCGCCACCAATAACAACGACATCTTTGTTTTGAGTATTTAACGTACCGTTGTCAAAAAGCTCAACCTTGTCTCCCAGCCCTTTTCTGTTTGATGCGGTTAGAAAATCCATAGCAGGAAAGATGTTTTCTAAATTACTTCCCGGAATATCTATTTCTCTAGGCTTGTAAACACCTGTTGCAATTAATATGGCGTCATGGGCTTTTTTTAGTTCATTTAAACTTTTATTTTTTCCGACTTCAAAGTTTTGAACAAATTTAATTCCACCTTGCTTGAGAAGTTTTGTTCTTCTTTCAACTACAAATTTTTCTAATTTAAAATTTGGTATTCCATAAATCAATAACCCGCCTGGTCTGTCATACCTGTCATAAACTGTAACCTGATAACCAAATTTTCTTAATTCTTCTGCACAAGCTAAACCAGCTGGACCAGCACCTATGATTCCCACTGATTGATTAATTTCAGTTTTAACTTTTAATGGTTTAACCCAATTTTTTTCCCAAGCAGTGTCTGTGATATATTTTTCAATAGAACCAATTGTAACTGTTCCATGACCTGATTGTTCAATTACACAGTTACCTTCGCAGAGTTTATCCTGTGGACATATCCTGCCACAAACTTCTGGCATATTATTCGTGCTTTGCGAAAGTTCATAAGCTTCTTGAAGTCTGCCTTCTGCTGTCAATTTTAACCAATCAGGAATATTATTGTGTAGTGGGCAGTGAACTTGACAGAATGGTATTCCACATTGAGAGCACCTGCTTGATTGTTCTTCCGCTTTGTTCTTAATGTAGTCGCTGTACACCTCGTGAAAATCTTCTTTTCTCTCACTTGTGTCTCTTTTGTCTGGAGTAGTTTGTTCTAAACTAACAAACTGAAGCATTTTTTTTTTCATAAAGATAATAAACTTACCTTATATTGAAAATCTTAGAAGTTATAAAAGGTAAATAGTATTGATATAAATACAAATTAAATTAACTTTTTGATATGTTTCTTTTGCATACCAAATATGCATATCAATAAAACTATAAAAGTTTATAAAAATAAAATAAATGTTTGAAGTAATAATTTTATCAATAATTCAGGGTATTACTGAATTTCTCCCTGTAAGTTCCTCTGCACACTTAATATTAATCTCGAAATATTTTAATTTTACTAATGCAAATTTAACTTTAGATGTAAGTCTTCACTTAGGTTCACTGTTGGCAATAATCACTTATTTTAAAAAAGATATTTTCAATTTTATAAAAAATAAAAATATATTTTTGAAAATATTGATAAGTTCATTTCCAACTTTAATTGTTGGTTTTATTTTAGTTAAGTTTTCATTAATTGATTTCTTAAGGAGTTATAAGTTAATAGGCTGGACTACAATTATTTTTGGCATAATGCTTTATTTTAGTGACTTAAAACAAACCACAAAAACAATCAAAGATAACTATAATTATAAAACAGCTATATATATTAGTTTTTTTCAAATCTTATCATTAATACCAGGGGTGAGTAGATCGGGAATAACTATAACTGGGGCGAGAATTTTTAATTTCTCTAGAGTAGATTCTGCAAAAATATCTTTTTTAATGTCTATTCCAACATTGACGGCTGTGAGCATTTACAATTTTAAAAGTCTGTTAATTGAGAATAATTTAACATTCTCTATTTTAAACTTATACGGTATTATTTTTTCATTTATATTTTCTTATTTAACTATTAAGTTTTTTCTAAATTTCATAAAAAAATTTAGTTTGGTTTATTTTGTTATTTATAGAATTCTTTTAGGAGTATTAATTTTATTTTATTCTTATTGGATATAAAAATAATAGATAAGAAAAATTATAGTTTTATCATCTTTAGTTTCAAAAGCTTTTAAACTAAATAAAACTACTATATCTATGAATATTAAATTTAATTAAATTTTTAATCTATAAATTCTGAAAGATATTTTTATAATAACTGGTGACTTTAGAATTTTTTATTTTTTATGGTGCGCTTGCTAGGATTTGAACCCAGAACCTCCTGGTCCGTAGCCAAGCGCTCTATCCAGTTGAGCTACAAGCGCAATTTTTTTTAGTATTTTATATTAGTTTTCTATTGATAACCATACAGAATCAAATAAATACACAATTATAACCATTATGAAAAATATTAATAAATATTACTTCATTATAATTAATAGTTTGTTTGCTGTATTTCCATTGTCAATAATTTTGGGAAATTTATTTATTAATTTAAATGTTATTCTTTTAAGTATTTCAGCTTTAATTTTCTACAATACAAAAATAACAAAATTTAAGATCAATTTTCTTGATAAAATTATATTGATTTTTTTTTGTTACGTTCTGACAACACTAATTATAAATTTTCTTGACAGTTACTTAAGTGGTGAAATTTTTCCAAAATTTATTATTAGTAAATCTTTATTTTATTTAAAGTATCTCATTTTATACTTAGTATTAAGATTTTTGATGACACAAAAAATTTTAAGACTAGACTGGTTTTTTTACGCGTGTGCCATTTGTGCAGCTTTCGTTTGTATTGACATTTTTATTCAGTTTTCCTTTGGGAAAAACATCTTTGGGCTTGAGCCAATTTCTCAAAGACATTTCTCAGGGGTGTTTGGAAATGAGCTTATTGCTGGAGGATATTTGCAGAGATTTTCGTTATTTTGTATTTTTCTTCCTTTTATAATTTTTAAAAAAAATTTTTTTCATAAAGTTTCAATTCAGTTTACTGTCTTTGTAATTTTTGCTTCTGGAATTATTCTAAGTGGTAATAGAATGCCTTTAATTCTATTTGTTCTTGCTTTTTTAATTTATATAATTCTAGAGAAACAATTTAGAAAATATTTTTTAATAGTTATTACAATTACTTTTTTATTTTTAAGTTTAAATTTTAGCTTAAATAAAACTTTTAAACTAAATGCTTCTGTTTTTTACGTAAACGCAATAACTTTGGTGACTTCTTTTACTTCAAAAGATGTCTACAAGTTGCCAATGGGCGTATGGGACAATCCTTACGTTACAGAATTTTATTGTTTTAAATTAGTTTGGGGGAAAAATCCTTTTTTTGGTGGTGGCGTAAAATCTTACAGAGCTACAAAAGGCTGCACTACTCACCCTCATAATTATTATTTTGAAATTTTGACTGATCTTGGTATTTTTGGTTTAAGTATAATTTTATTTTTTATATCTACACTTTTGTACAAAATTTTTTTTAATAGATTTTTTACTTTAAGATCAAATTTAAGTACCTTGAATGCCAAATCCATGCCTTTTTTTTTACTATTATTTATTGAGTTTTTTCCAATAAGAACATCTGGTAGTTTCTTTTCAACTCAAAATGCGTCTATAATATTTTTGGCTTTAGCAATATTAGTTTCTTTAATCTCTAATAAAAAATATTCTAATTATTAAAACAAATATTATTTATATTTAACAAGGGTTTTAAAATATTTTTTTTATTTTACTAAGGTTCTATAAGTGTATATTAAATGCATTTTTAACAACTTATGAACCATAATATTAACGTTCCAGACATTGGAGATTTTGACTCAGTAGAAATTATTGAAGTGCTCGTTAAAGTCGGGGATCAAATAAATAAAGATGACCCTATTGTCACTTTAGAAAGTGATAAATCAAGTGTAGAAGTTCCTTCCCCTTTTTCTGGCAAAATATCCGAATTAAAGATCAAGATAGGTGACAAAGTTTCAAAAGGAAGTCTTTTAGCTAAATTGGAAAATAGTTCTTCAAAGATTAATGACGAAAACTTTGATAAAGATGAGGTTGAAGAAAAAAATTCTAAAATTGAAATAAATTCGGCTATTAAGACTGAAACACAAAAAAATGTAATAAAAAAAATTGTAGAGCCATTCTCTAAAGATGATATTGACCCTCTCGAAACAAGAGAATGGGTTGAATCTTTGAATGCGGTCATAGAAAATGATGGGCCTTCAAGAGCTAGTTACCTTTTGAATAAAGTTGTATCTGAAGCGTACACTGCTGGACTTGTTTTACCTGACACAAGGACTACCCCTTATATAAACACTATCCCTACTGAATTAGAAGTTAAATCAACAGGTAATCAAAACATAGAAAAAAAAATACGAGCTTATATTAGATGGAATGCAGCAGCCATGGTTGTTAGAGCTAATAAAATTAGTAGTGAGCTTGGAGGTCACATTGGAACATTCGCATCTGCAGCAACCCTGTATGACGTAGGTATGAATCATTTTTGGAGAGCAAAAAATAAAGACTTTGGTGGTGACCTAATTTATTTTCAAGGTCATTCAGCTCCCGGAATGTATGCAAGAGCATTTCTTGAAGGAAGACTTACAGAAAATCAATTGAATAAGTTTAGACAAGAGGTAGATCATGGTGGTCTTTCTTCTTACCCACATCCTTGGCTTATGCCAACGTTCTGGCAATTTCCAACTGTCTCGATGGGACTTGGTCCGATTATGGCAATTTACCAAGCTAGATTTTTAAAATATTTAATTAATCGAGGTTTATTAAAAGATGAAGGTAGAAAAGTTTGGGTTTTTTTAGGTGATGGTGAAACTGATGAGCCAGAATCATTAGGGGCTATTAGTTTAGCAGCAAGAGAAAAATTAGATAATTTAATTTTTGTAGTTAATTGTAACCTTCAAAGACTCGACGGGCCTGTAAGAGGAAATGGAAAAATTATTCAAGAACTAGAAGGTAGTTTTAGGGGTGCTGGATGGAATGTTTTAAAAGTTATATGGGGTTCTTATTGGGACCCTCTTTTAAAAGCTGATAAAACTGGGCTGTTAATGAAACGAATGAACGAAGTTGTGGATGGAGAATATCAAGCAATGAAGGCTAAAGGTGGTGCCTACGTAAGAGAAAAATTCTTTGGAAAATATCCTGAGTTAAAAGAATTGGTTTCTTCAATGACTGATAACGATATTTGGAAACTAAATAGAGGTGGTCATGATCCACATAAAGTTTATGCCGCTTATCATGCTGCAATGCAACACCAGGGTTCTCCGACCGTAGTTATTGCTAAAACTGTTAAAGGCTATGGAATGGGTAAATCTGGTGAAAGCATAAATACAACACATCAGCAAAAAAAATTAGATGTACAAGATTTACTGTATTATAGAGATCGGTTTAATGTACCTCTATCTGATGATCAGGTAAAAAATATTGAATACTATAAACCTGCTGAAAATTCTGAAGAAATAAAATATCTAAAAGAAAGACGGAAACAACTTGGTGGATTTATTCCTGAAAGATCGTCTCTCGCAACACCTATTAAAGCTCCGCCTAAGGATATTTTTGAGAGTTTTATGAAATCTACCGGTGAAAAAGAGATGTCTACGACTATGGTTCTAGTTCGAATGTTAACTAATCTTCTTAGAGATAAAAATGTTGCGCCTAGGTTGGTTCCAATTATTCCAGACGAAGCAAGAACATTTGGAATGGAGGGTTTTTTTAGAAAAATCGGAATTTACGCACATGAAGGACAAAAATATGAACCTGAAGATTCTGAACAACTAAGCTCCTACAAGGAAACAAAAAGTGGTCAGGTGTTAGAAGAGGGAATCACTGAAGCTGGGGCTATGTCTTCTTGGATTGCGGCCGCAACTGCTTATACCAATCATGATATAGAAATGATTCCCGTATATGTTTTTTATTCGATGTTTGGGTTTCAAAGAATTGGCGATTTTGCTTGGGCGGCAGGAGATGCACAAGCTAGAGGTTTTTTAATAGGAGCTACTGCAGGAAGAACAACGCTTGCGGGCGAAGGCTTGCAACATCAAGATGGCCATAGTCATATTTTAGCTTCCATGATTCCAAATTGTGTTTCTTATGACCCAACTTTTGCATATGAAATGGCTGTAATTTTCAGAGAAGGTCTTAGAAGAATGCATGAAAAAAATGAGAATGTTTTTTATTACATTACAGCAATGAACGAAAATTACTCTCACCCTGAGAAACCAGAGGGTGCCGATGAAGGAATATTAAAAGGTATGTATTTATTTAAAGAATATAAAAATAAAGGAAAAATTAAAATTCAATTAATGGGCTCTGGTACAATTTTGAGAGAAGCTATTGCAGCAGCTAAAATACTTTCTGAAGAATATGGAGTAGATTCTGACATTTGGAGTGTTACTAGTTTTAATGAATTAAGAAAAGACGGAATGGAAGTTGAAAGGAAAAACCTTTTAAATCCTAGTAAAAAAAAAGAAAAAAGTTATATTGAAAAATGTCTGGAGAAAAGAGATGGCCCAGTTATAGCTGTTACAGATTACGTTAGGTCATTCTCGGATCAAATCAGACCTTATACTGAAAAACCCTTTTATTCTTTAGGAACAGATGGCTTCGGTAGGAGTGATACAAGAAAAAATTTAAGAAAATTTTTTGAAGTGGATAAAGAACACATAGTTGCTTACACTCTAAGTGCTTTAGCAAAAGAGCAGCTGATGGGTTCCGAAAACGCAGAAAAAGCAATTAAGAAATATAATATCAATAAAGATAAAGCTTTCCCAACTAAATTGTAATTATGTCTGAGCAAAAAATTATTGTTCCAAATATAGGTGATTTCAAAGAAGTAGAAGTCATTGAAGTTTTAGTAAAAGAAGGACAGGAAATAAAAAAAGATGATTCTGTAATCACTCTAGAAAGTGACAAATCTAGCGTAGAGGTTCCCTCAAACTACAGTGGCAAAATTAAAAAAATTAATATCAATGTTGGAGATAAAGTTTCCAAAGGAACTATAATTTTATCAATGGATAGCGAAGAAAATAGTGAAGAAAAAGTTCAACAGGTATCAAAAAAACAAGATAATAATGCTGAAAACAAAAATGAAATTATAGATTTTCCTAAAAATAATAAAAGAAAGGAACTACAGTTATCTTCTTTGACTACAGAAACAAAATTAAAATCAGCCAGTCCAAATGTGAGAAAGTTTACAAGAGAGTTAGGTGCTAATATTTCTAAAATACCTGGCTCTGAAAGATCTGGTAGAATAACTAAAGAAGATGTTAAAGATTATATAAAAGAAAAATTAACCAACACTCCAGCTGTAACTCCTCAAAAAAAACTAAGTACAAAAAATGAATATGAGCATAATGAATTTGGTGAGATCGAAGTGAAAGATATTCCAAGAGTGAAAAGACTATCTGGACCCCATCTTGTTAAATCTTGGACAGAAATTCCACACGTTACCCAGCATGAAGAAATAGATATTACAGAAATGGAACAGTTTAGAAGTTCTTTAAGAGATTTATATACTGGTCAAAAAGCATCTATCACTCCATTAGCATTTATCATGCGAGGAATGGTAAATGGTCTTAAGGCATATCCAAACTTTAATGCATCAATAGACCCTGAAAATGGAAAAGTTACTTATAAGAAATATTTTCATATTGGTGTAGCTGTAGATACACCACATGGTCTAATGGTTCCTAAAATTAGAAATGTGGACCAATTAGATATAAAGGAAATCAATCAAAAACTTAGATCCGTTAGTAAGTTGTGTAAAGAACTTAAAATTGATAAAAAAGAATTTTTTGGTGGATCAATGACAGTGTCAAGTTTAGGCGGTATTGGAGGGACTTTTTTTACTCCTATAATCAATCCTCCTGAATTATCTATACTTGGAGTTGGTAAATCGTATGACAAAGTAGTGAAAAAAAATGGTCAAATTATAACAAGAAAAATACTACCTATTTCTTTGTCTTACGATCATAGATTTATTGACGGTGCAGAAGGAGCAAGATTCTGTGTGCATTTAGGCCAAAGCTTAGGGAAAGACTTTGCATTCAAACTTGCTGTTTAACTAGATTTACAATATTTATTTTTTGTGAATAAAAATATTTTTTCTCTTATTTGTGCGATTGTAACATCAATTTTATGGGGTTCTGCTTTTGTTGCTCAAGACATGGGTATGGACTTTATTGGCCCTCACACTTTTAACGTTGGTAGATTTCTAGTTGGATTCCTAACGTTACTACCTTTTTTTTTATTCTTTGAATTTAAAAAAATAAAAAAAAAAAAAATTAAAAGTAATAAAATTTTATCTTATTTGATTTTTTTGGGTTTTATATTAGGAATAGGACAAGCACTACAACAAATTTCGCTAATATATACTGATGTTGCAAATACTGGAGTTTTTACTGTCATGTATGTATTGATAGTTCCTTTCTTATCTTATTTTATTTTTTCAAAAAGAATTCATTGGTCAATCTGGCCTGCTGTTGTTTTTTGTGTGATAGGTGGATTTCTTTTAAGTGAATTAAAAAATGTTTCCATTAGATATGGGGATATGCTTGGTATCTTAAGTGCTTTTTGTTGGGCTCTGCACATAATATATATTAGTAAAATAATTAAGTTTTTTAATTTTCCAATCACCATTGCAATGTCACAATGCCTTTTTGCATTTTTATTCACAATCTTTCCGATGTTTTTTTATGAAAATCCTTCGTTTGATAGTGTGTTCAAAGATTTATATGAGATATTGTATGTAGGAATTTTATCTAGCAGTTTAGCGTTTCTGTTACAGACTTATACTTTGCAAAATTTAGCTCCAGCACCAGCAGCAATTGTATTTTCTCTTGAAGGAGTATTTGCGGCAATTTTTGCATGGCTAATTTTAGACCAATTTTTAAATGAAATTAAAATATTGGGAATATTTTTAATATTATTTGCAGTAATATTCTCACAAATTGTTCCAATCTATGGTAAAAAAAGTTATGGACGAAACTAATACAGGCTTTATGAATCATATTGGTGGATTAAGTTTAAACAAACTTGATGCAAATAATTATGAATTTTCTGTTGTTATTAAAGAAACGCATCTTAACAGTGGAAAGATAGCGCATGGCGGTTTTCTTTCTACTGTAGCAGATACGAGTATGGGCACCGCAGCTCATACAATAACTAACAAAAGATGTGTAACTATATCTTTAGATATGAAATTTATTTCAGCAGCTTTTGCAAATCAAACACTTAGTGGAAAAATTAAAATACAAAAAAAAACTAATACTCTAGTTTTTATAACTTGTGAAATATTTAGTTCTGAGGATATTGTGGTAACGGCTTCTGGTGTTTGGAAAATATTATAAACCTTAAAAATTAGAACATTTGACAAAGTGATTCGGTCATGTTTTAATCTTACTTTGTTCTCATTACAGACCTACATATAGTATAAAAAAAATTATCCAGCATATTATGCAAAACTCATTAAAAAAAATTACTTCACTCTTAGGTCCAACAAATACCGGGAAAACTCACGACGCAATAGAGAAAATGCTAGAGTTTGATTCTGGAATATTTGGATTGCCACTACGATTGTTGGCACGCGAAGTTTATGAAAAGTGTGTAAAAAAAATAGGCTCAAATAAAGTCGCTTTAATTACAGGTGAAGAAAAAATAATTCCAAATTCAGCTGATTTTTTTATTTGTACCGTAGAATCTATGCCAAAAGATAAAGCTGTGGATTTTGTGGCTATCGATGAAATACAAATGTGTGCTGATAAAGAACGTGGACATATTTTTACAGATAGGCTCCTTTATGCAAGAGGTGAAAAACTAACTATGTTTTTAGGTTCGCAAATTATGAAAAATATTATTTCTGATTTAGTAGATGGGGCAGAATTTGTAAAAAAAGAACGGTTTTCAAAATTATCCTATAGTGGTTACAAAAAAATTTCTCGTTTAGATGGAAAAACAGCTATCATTGCATTCTCAATCGAAGAAGTTTATGCAATTGCAGAATTAGTCAGACGTCAAAAAGGTGGTGCTGCAGTTATAATGGGATCCTTAAGTCCTAAAACTAGAAATTCACAAGTGGGATTATACCAATCAGGTGATGTAGACTATTTAGTTGCAACGGATGCTATTGGCATGGGGTTAAATATGGATATTGACCAAATCTATTTTTCTAATTTAAAAAAATTTGACGGAAAAAAAACAAGAAGATTAAATTTGGTTGAAATGTCACAAATTGCCGGTAGAGCTGGGAGATATAAAAATAATGGAAATTTTGGAACTACAGGAGATTGTGAAACATTAAATTCTGATGAGATAGAAAAAATAGAAAATCATACTCTTCCGAATGTCAAAATGCTTTATTGGAGAAATTCAAATTTAAATTTTGAGAGCGAAGAAAAATTAATTTTATCTCTTGAGGAAAAACCAAATGACAAAAATCTTATTAGAGCGAACGAATCTATAGACGAAATCGTATTGAGATTTTTACTTAAGAAAAATAAAGAAAATAATATTTACAGAAATAACTTAAAATTATTATGGGAGTGTTGTCAAATTCCAGATTTTGAAAAAAAGGCATATGGACAACACATTAATGTTGTAGATTCTGTGTTTAAATTTTTATCTATTAAAAAAAAGAGAATTCCAAATGAATATATGAAAACACAATTAAATGGACTGGAAAAAAAACATGGGAATATAGACGTTTTAGCAAATAGAATTTCTAATGTTAGAACTTGGTCTTATGTAGCTAATAAAAAAAATTGGGTTGAAAATGCAGATTATTGGATCCAATTAACGAAAAGTATTGAGGACAATTTATCTAGTAGATTGCACGAGGAACTTACAAAAAGTTTTATAGATAAAAAAATTAGTATTTTAGCCAGAGGTTTAAAACAAGATATAATTTTAGAAACTGAGGTCAGTGAAGATCATAAAGTTTTGATTGATGGACAGTATGTTGGGGAGCTAAAGGGGCTAAAGTTTATAATAGATTTTACCTCAAAAAATCTAGATGTAGATCTTAAATCTATTAAAAAAGCAGCGCGCAAAGGTGTTGAGGAGGAGTTAATCAAAAGAGTTAATAGTATAAATAAAGATAAAAAATTATCTATCGATCTTGATAATAAAATTATTTGGCAAAATAACCCTATAGCAAAAATTAAAAAAGGTGAAAATTACCTAACACCAGAGGTAGAAATTATAGCAGACGATGCTTTACATTTGGATAAAAAAAAAGAATTAGAGCAGTGCTTGAAGATCTGGCTGTCTTCGCATATTAAAGAAGTGTTGGGTGATTTAATTAATTTGATAAAAGTAAAAATTGAAAATCAATATTTAAGAGCTCTAGCCTATCAACTCTATGAAAATAACGGAGTACTAAAAAGAAAAAATGTTGAAAGTATTATTAAGCTTATCTCAAAAGAAGAGAGAAAAAAACTTTGGAATATGGGGATTAAGATTGGTCGTTACCACGTTTTTTTACCAAAAATGCTGAAGCCAAAAGCTGTAATGTTAAGAACTACACTATGGAAAATTTATAATAATATTTTATCTAGTTTAAATATTCCAAAATTTGGATTAAATTTTATAGTAAATGAGAATTTCAATGAGAAACTTCTATTATTATGTGGATTTGAAAGATTTAAGGATTACTTTGTGCGTATAGATATACTTGAAAAATTATTTATAAATATAATTGATAAAACAGTGAGTGGAAAATTTAAAATATCTCCTGAAATGATGAATTTATTAGGTTGTACTAAGGAAAATTTTTACAAGTTAATAGATCTAATGAGTTATAAAAAATCAAAAGATAGTGATACTTATTATTTTTCTCATGAAATTAAGAAAAATAAAGAAAAAAGAATTCAAAATAAAAATAAAACCAGCCCATTTAGTAAATTACTTGCGTTAAATATAAAATAGTTTAATTAGAATATTTTTATGACCTATATTGTCAAAGATGAATGTGTAAAATGTAAACTTACTGACTGTGTTGAAGTTTGTCCGGTTGATTGTTTTTATGAAGGAGAAAATATGCTGGTGATTAATCCAGACGAGTGTATTGACTGTGGTGTTTGTGAACCAGAGTGTCCTATTAATGCAATAGTTGCAGATAGCGCTTATGAAGAGGAAGATAAAGATAAATGGTTGTTGCTAAATAAAAAGTTTTCTGCAATATGGCCTAATATTACAAAACAAAAAGAACCGATGATAGATCACGAAAAGTTTAAAGACATAAAAGATAAACATAGCAAATATTTTTCAGAAAAACCGGGTAAATAAATGTCTAAAATAAAAAAAGTAAAAAAAGTTAAAAAAGCAGTATTAAAAAAAGTAAAAAAAGCTGATTTGAAAAAGGATAAAAATACAGTAAAAAAAAAAAATATTCAGCCATCAAAATTAGTAAATAAAAATACCTATACACCTGAAGAAAAAGTAGAAATCAAAAAGATTAAAAAACAACCTACCGAAAAAAGACTATATGAAATTAAAAATTTTGTAGTCTACCCAAAACATGGTGTAGGGAAAATTATTGCTGTTGAAAAAGCAACTATAGGACAAATTGAAATACAATTTTATAAAGTTTTTATAGAAAAAGAGAAATTGACTTTAACTGTTCCTATTAATCAACAATCTAACTTAAGACCTATTTCATCGATCAATCAAATAAATAAATGTGTAACAATTTTAAAATCTAAGCCAAAAATTAAAAGAACGATGTGGAGTAGACGTGCGCAAGAATATGATCAAAAAATTAATTCAGGAAAAATTTATGAACTTGCTGAAGTGGTAAAAGATCTTAATAAAAATTCTGATATTATCGCTGATCAGTCTTATAGTGAAAGGCAATTATTTGAAAAAGCCTATCAAAGATTAAAGTCAGAGTTTGAAGCGGTTTTAAACATAACTCCTGAAGAAGTTTCAAAAAAGATGGATAAAGCTTTAGGAAGAAATCAAAATATTACAGAGGTGGAATAAAAAAAACGCCCCTTTAATTATTAAATTAAAAGGGCGTTTAGTTAAAAAAAGTACTATCTTCTTCTTT
>Ga0115003_10001255_pt1 | contig 22452 bp, 14 predicted proteins | sample ArcticOcean_MG_C_7_FD_88736 | JGI IMG/M metagenome (GOLD analysis project Ga0115003, IMG submission 88736) | Marine microbial communities from western Arctic Ocean - ArcticOcean_MG_CB11_88 | ecosystem: Environmental > Aquatic > Marine > Oceanic | place: Arctic Ocean: Canada Basin | collected... | reverse complement strand
CTCCAAGCACGCGAATCTCGTCCACGGCATCTAGTTCCGTAAAGGCTGCCAGCTGAGTCTTCAAAAGGCTTTCGATACGGTGAATATTGCCCTGCCAATCACTGCTCAGTAAAAGATCAATACTGGCATTGGCCACCGCGCAGGCCAGGGGATTACCCATAAAGGTTGGGCCATGCATAAAGCAGCCAGCCTCACCTTCACAGATACCGCGACTGACTTCTTCACTGCACAGAGTTGCCGCTAAGGTCATATAGCCGCCGGTAATAGCTTTACCCAAGCAGAGAATATCCGGTGAAATTCCCGCCCACTCGCAGGCAAATAACTTGCCGCTGCGGCCAAAGCCGGTGGCGATTTCATCGGCAATCAACAGCACATTGTGCTTATCACAGAGGTCACGGACGCGCTTTAAATAGTGCGGTGAATAGAAGCGCATACCGCCAGCACCCTGAACAATCGGCTCCAGAATAACAGCCGCCAGCTGATTGCTCTTGCTGGAAATGATCTCGGCAAACTCAGCAATATCCTCTTCGTTCCACTCTTCATGGACGCCAGTCTGTGGTGCTGGGGCAAAATTGTGCTTGGTCACCACCTGATCAAACATATGGTGCATACCAGTCTTGGGATCGCACACCGACATGGCGGCAAAGGTATCGCCGTGGTAGCCGCTGCGCAGAGTTAAAAGTTGTGATTTTTCTGGGTGGCCCTGAGAGATCCAGTATTGAAAGGCCATCTTAATCGCTACTTCAACGGCCACCGATCCAGAGTCGGAGAGAAATACCTTGTCCAGCCCTGGGGGCGTTATGGCCACCAGTTTTTCACAGAGCTCCACCGCTGGGGCATGGGTTATGCCGCCAAACATCACATGACTGACTTTATCGATTTGGTCTTTTGCCGCCTGATTTAACACCGGGTGGTTATAGCCATGTATGGTGCACCACCAGGATGACATGCCGTCGATCAGCTCGCGGCCATCGGCCAGCTTCAGATACACACCCTTGGCGGAAACCACTTCATAGGCGGGTATGGGCGCGCTCAATGAGGAGTAGGGGTGCCAGACAAATTGTTGGTCTTTTTGCAGCAGTTCTGCATTTTTTTGCTCGATTTTGGTGATGCTGTTCAAAGTTCTACTGACTCCAAATTGATTGCTAACAGGGGTAATGTTACTAAAGCCTGTCTACAGAGGTTGTGGTTTCGGCGCGGGTTATCTCGCCGGGCTATTTTAGGTCAGCCTAGACCAAATATTATCTCAAAAAAAACAGTCAAACGGAGTTGATTATGCAGCGGTTCAAATTGTTCTTGATAGTCCTAATCGGTCTTTCTTGCGCCTCACATGCCATAGCCAAAAAAGACTGGGCTATATGGAATAGCAGCGACGAGACCAATGGCGCCATTATAGATCATTCGGCCTTTGATGGTTTTCTAAAAACCTATGTGGTGAGTAACCATCCCTCGGGAATTAACCGCTTTCGCTATGGCGATGTAACCCCCGGCGATACGAAGCTGTTGAATAAGTATATTACCAAGATGGCCTCTGTTGATCCGCGTGATTATCGCAAGGCCGAGCAAAAGGCCTATTGGCTGAATCTTTACAGCGCTTTGACTTTGCAGGGGCTGCTTAAAGTCTATCCGGTAAGTGCCGTGGATCGGGATAAGCTTAGTCGTAAGCGCCGGGTTTCTGTGGTGGGGAAAAAGTTATCGGTAGCCGATATAGATCAGCGTATTCTGCGGCCAATCTGGCAGGACTATAAAATGGTATTTGGTCTCAGCTGTGCCTCGGTTGGCTGCCGGGCGATCCATGATCAGGCTTTTACTGCGGTGAATACCAACAAGTTGTTAAAGCAGTATGCCCGCGAGTTTATCAACCATCCCCGAGGTTTGACTGTGTCGAAGAATGCACTGCGGGTGTCGAGGATTTTTTCCTGGTACCGGGATGAGTGTGGCGACGGCGACGGCGATCGGCAGCTGATTCGACTGTTTACTCATTATGCGGAGGACAATAAGGCACTGTATATTTTGGGTTTTACTGGGGATATAGAGTATGCCTATGACCAGCGGATTAATGCACCGGAGACGCGCTGGCGATTGTAGGTTTTTGTTGTGGGGCGCTGCTGGGGTCTCTGCCGCCTGATGGAGATCCTTCGGCTTCGCTCAGGATGACAAAGTATGTACTGCGATGCCGACTGTCGCTTCTGTCGTTGTGACCACCCCAACGGCCCGACCGCCCAAGCTGTCATCCCGACCGTAGTGGAGGGATCTCCTGCAATCGGCAGAAAACTTTTGGATTTCTATGCTTTTTTCAGATGTAGGTGGCATACAGCAAGGAGATCCTTCGGCTTCGCTCAGGATGACAGGCTGGGAATGGTCTCGAACCTCAAGCTCTCCCAAACCCCAAACCCCCAACCCCAAACCCCAAACCCCAAACCCCAAACCCAAACCCAAACCCAAACCCCAAAGCAACATCCGACTTGGTGAAACCTCATCCTGCAATTACAATGACCGGCTTTTAAGCCACCGCACTCAGAGCCGCGCTAATGTCGATCCGCAAAAACCAGCTGGAAGCCAACAAACTACAGAAGCGTCTGCGCCGCAACGTAGGCAAAGCGATCGCCGATTACAATATGATCGAAGAGGGCGACCGTATTATGGTCTGCCTCTCCGGCGGCAAAGACTCCTATGCCATGCTGGATATCCTTATGGGCCTCCAAGCCAGTGCGCCAATAAAGTTTGATCTGGTGGCGGTGAATCTCGACCAGAAACAGCCTGGTTTTCCTGAGCATGTGCTGCCCGAGTATCTGGATAAGCTCGACATCGAATACCATATTCTCGAAAAAGACACCTACAGTATTGTCACCAGCAAGGTTCCCGAAGGTAAGACTTACTGCAGTCTCTGCTCACGCCTGCGTCGCGGCACACTTTATGGGTTCGCCGAACAGATCGGTTGCACCAAGGTAGCTCTGGGCCATCATCGAGATGATATTGTCGAAACCTTATTTTTGAATATGTTCTATCAGTCCAAACTCAAGGCCATGCCACCGAAATTACTTTCCGACGATAAAAAGAATATTGTTATTCGCCCTCTGGCTTATTGCCGGGAAGATGACCTGGTGGCATTGGCGGAACTGAAAGAGTTTCCTATTATTCCCTGCAACCTCTGCGGTTCTCAAGACGGCCTGCAACGCAACGTGGTCAAAGAGATGTTGGTAAATTGGGAACGTCAGTATCCAGGTCGTATTGAGAGTATTTTTAGTTCGATAAAAAGCATTTCGCCCTCACAGCTTGCCGATACTGAGCTATTCGATTTTGAAACTTTGCAAATTGTCCGGGATGAGGTTGATCATTCGACTGAGATTAAAGCAATTAATCTTTAGTGGGCATGTTAGCCTGTTCGCCACTCGAATTAGCCACTCAAAAAAATAACAGCAACATCAAGGGGTCTCATGTCTCAACTGTCACTGCCTACCACCATCGCTTTTTTACTCTATGTGATTATCGTTTTAGCGATCGGAATCTATGCCTACAGCAAAACCAAAGACGCTACTGATTATTTTCTCGGCGGCCGAAAACTCTCACCATTAGTCACGGCAATTAGTGCTGGCGCCTCAGATATGAGCGGCTGGATTCTTCTGGGTCTGCCGGGATATGCCTATCTGGCGGGTTTAGAAGCCGCGTGGATTACTCTGGGTCTGACCATTGGTGTCGCAGCCAACTGGATGTTAGTGGCCAAGCGTCTGCGCATCTATACCGAGATGCTCGATGATGCAGTGACCCTTCCAGCCTATTTGCAGCGCCGCTTTCAGGACTCAAAGATTTGGCTGAAGTCGATTGCCGCGATCAGCATTTTGCTGTTCTTCCTTTTCTATGTGGCCTCGGGCCTGATTGCTGGTGGTAAATTATTCAATGTGGTGTTTGGTCTCGACTACTATATTGCGGTCTTTGTCGGCGTTGTCTTAATTCTGTTTTACACATTGTTCGGCGGCTTTTTAGCGGTTTCCTGGACCGATGTGTTTCAGGGTTTGCTGATGCTAATTGCCCTGGTCGCTGTACCGGTATTAGTTGTTAGCAATGTGGGTGGCGTCTCCGCTGCTGTGGCGACCATCGATGGCGCTAATCCTGAGTTGTTAAATATGTTTACCAACGCCGCAGGAGAGCCGCTGGGTTGGCTGACGATTTTCGGCCTGCTCGGTTGGGGTCTGGGTTACTTTGGTCAGCCCCATATTCTGGCCCGCTTTAAGGCGATCCGCTCTGCCGATGAGACTGGCGTGGCAACGGTTATTGGCGTTAGCTGGGCCTCTTTCGGCTACCTGATGGCGATTTTGGTGGGCTTCTGCGGTATTGCCTATCTCAATGAACCCTTGGCGGATCCGGAAAAAGTGTTTATCACCCTCACGAGCTTGGTATTCCATCCCCTGGTTGCGGGCATTTTGTTGGCCGCGATTCTGGCAGCGATTATGAGCACTGTGGATTCCCAGCTACTGGTTTGCTCTGCCGCACTGGCTGAAGATCTCTATCCGCTGATGGTGAAGAAATCAATCTCAGCCGATACGCGTATGAAGATTGGTCGCATTGCCGTGGTGGTGTTGGCAATGGTTGCCTCGGCACTGGCAATGGATCCTGATAGCAAGGTGTTGGATGTGGTCAGTTATGCCTGGGCCGGTCTCGGCGCGTCATTGGGCCCAGCTATTTTAATCAGCCTGTACTGGCGTTCTATGACCTCGCAGGGTGCCCTTGCTGGGGTCTTGGTGGGTGCCTTTACCGTGATGATCTGGTCACAGCTCAGTGGCGGCATATTTGATATTTACGAGCTGGTGCCAGGGTTTATTCTGTCCTCGATTGCCGTAGTGCTAGTCAGTCTGCGCAGTCCAGCGGTTAGTGATGCTGTTGGCATTCAGTTTGACGATATGCGCACGAAGTTAGGAAGTCGCGCGTAGTCGCTCAGCGTGCGGTAAGTAGCAGCTTGCCGCCAATATTGAGACAGCTGTCAACATTCGGTTAAGTACTTTGTCATATACTCCCAGAATCTAGTTTCAGGCGGGAAGGGCGGCAAAAAAGTGCACCGGATAAAGATTCATCAGGGAAAAATTGCCACTCTAAAGGTTGAGGCTATTGTCAGCTCTCCCTCATATGGGGCTGCCTTCGAGACGCTGGCAATTGCTAGCGGAGATAGTTTGACCGCGCTCAGAGTGGGTGATGTCCAGGTTATTTTCGAGAGGCATCAAGGCCTGAATCAACATCTAAATAAAGAGCAAAGTCAGATTTTAATTCAGGCAGTAGGGCCGCGCTGGCGCGGTGGAGAACATCAGGAGGAACAGCAATTGGCCTCCTGTTATAGCAAGGCCATGGATCTCGCCAAACAATACAATCTTCGCAGTATCGCCTTTACCCCCCATCAGCTGCGGGCCTATGGGCTTCCCAGCCAATCGAGCGATCAAGGTAGCGATTCAGCAGGTTACTCTGGGTTTGCGGCGCAACCCGTTGATTGAGTCGGTGGTATTTTGCTGCTTTGATCCGGTGACCACTGCGCTCTATCGCAGCCGCTTAGGTAAGTAGGTCGCGGCACCACTTTATTCCAAGAAGCTGCAGCGCACTTTATTCCAAGCAGCCGCAGTGCACTTTATTTCAAGAAGCCACAGCGCTAGATCAAAGTCCGCTTACATCTTCTCCATTACTTCAATACCCAGCAGGTCGAGACCTTTGGCGATGGTTTCTGAGGTCAGTTTGCACAGTTGCAGACGACTCTTCTGCATGTCCTCAGCAACATCATCTTTCAGTACTGGGCAGTGCTCATAAAAGGTCATATAGGCGCTGGCCAGTTCGTAGACATAGTTACACAGAATATGCGGATAACCCTCAGCGGCAACCTGATCCACCAGATCATCAAACTGTAAAAGTTTCATCACCAGGGCTTTTTCTTGGGGTTCGGTAATACTGATCTCAGCGCTAAAGCTTTCGGCGCTGATCCCGGCTTTGCGGAAAATACTGCGGATCCGGGTGTAGGCATATTGTAGATAGGGTGCGGTGTTGCCTTCAAATGACAGCATCGAGTCCCAGTCAAAAATATAGTCATTGGTACGGGTCTTGCTCAGATCGGCGTATTTGATCGCGCCAATGCCAACGCTGCGGGCAATATTGGTAATCTCTTCTTCGCCGAGATCGGTGTTTTTACTGCGCAGTAATTGCTCGGCACGTTCCACAGCTTCCACCAATAGGTCGGCCAATTTTACGGTTCCGCCACTGCGGGTTTTAAACGGTCTGCCATCCTTGCCCATCATGGTGCCGAAGGGGTGGTGCTCAAGGCTCACTGCATCAGAGACAAAGTCGGCTTTGCGGGCGGCGGCAAAAACCTGCTTCATGTGTAGAGATTGTCGTGCATCAATAAAGTAGAGGATACGGTCGGCTTGCAGTTGGCCGACACGGTAACGCATGGCAGCGAGATCCGACGTGGCATAGAGAAAACCGCCACCGGATTTTTGCACGATCGTCGGTGATGGGTCGCCATTCTTGTCTGCCAACGCGTCGAGAAAGACCACTTGGGCGCCATTACTCTCAACCGCTAAGCCCTTAACCTGTAGATCATCCAGTACATTTTGCAGATCATCGTTGTAGGCACTCTCGGGCATAATATGCTCGGCAGTGAGGCCCACGTTAAGCTGTGAATAGATCTCCAGATTATGCGCCACCGAGACCTGAATAAACTTCTGCCACAGGGTGCGGCAGTGGGCGTCTCCGGATTGCAGCTTCACCACATAGGCGCGGGCGGTATCGGCGAATTCTGGATCGGCATCAAAGTGCTTCTTTGACTGTTGATAAAATAGTTCTAAATCCCCCAGTGCCAACTCGGCCTGTTCACCTTCACCGAGCTGCTGTTCCAGCTCCGCAATCAACATACCGAACTGAGTGCCCCAGTCCCCCATATGATTTTGACGCAGGACTTTATGGCCCTGATATTCAAGAACCCGAGCAACCGCATCGCCAATAATCGTCGAGCGCAGATGGCCCACATGCATCTCTTTGGCGAGATTGGGCGAGGAGTAATCCACCACCACGGTTTGCTGATCGCCATTCTGATCTGATTCACTCTTGGTATAGAGAGTATCTGTACTGAGGTTGGCGGTCAGAAAAGCGTTGCTGAGATGGATATTGATAAATCCGGGGCCGGCAATTTCAAGCTTGTCGGCGATACCTTCGAGATCCAGGTGCTGAATGATTTTCTCAGCTAAATCGCGGGGATTGATTTTTAAGCGCTTGGCCGCACCCATGGCACCGTTGGCCTGATAGTCGCCAAACTGGGGTTTGCCGCTAAGTGCGAGAGTCGGGGAGCATTCGCTGGGGACTCCCGCGGCCTGCATGGCGGCGGAAAATCGCTGATTGAGAAGCTCTTTGATGCGCATGATTGTGGCGTTCCTTGGGTCTTGCAGGCTCTAAATAAAGAGCGAAGCTGAAATTTGAGGTGAATTGTAGGTTTCCCGCGATGGAAAGCAAAGCCATACTTGCAAATAATCGCGGGATTGCTATAGTTTTGCGGTCTGGCCATTGCGTGGCCGCCTTTAACTCATTTTGCATTATCTAGGATCCCCGATGGACTCAACACTGATCTCGCAAGGCTTAGATCTAATGCTCTATGGTATGGGCACTGTGTTTACCTTTTTGACTCTGCTGGTGGGTGTTACCACCCTGATGTCGAAGATTGTCAATGCGCTGATTATTGAACAGCCAGAGATTCCCGCCAGCACCCTGTCCACTGGGGCTGTAATAGCGCAGGCCGCTGTTGAACCGCGTATTGCCAAAGTGATTCAGGCGGCGATCGATCAGCACCGCAGCAAGAAGTAGTTACAACCGCTCGAAACGAATTCTCAACGAACTTACCAAAATGGACATGAATATGCCCTCGACACCTGCCGCCCTCGGCATTACCGAAGTTGTTCTGCGCGATGCGCACCAGTCTCTCTTTGCAACCCGTATGCGTATCGACGATATGCTGCCGATCGCTGAGAAGCTCGATCAAATTGGTTACTGGTCAATGGAGTCATGGGGCGGCGCGACATTTGATTCCTGCATTCGCTTTTTGGGTGAAGATCCCTGGGACCGTATTCGCGAGATCAAAAAAGCCATGCCCAATACGCCGCAACAGATGCTGTTTCGCGGACAAAATATTCTCGGCTACCGTCACTATGCCGATGACGTGGTGGAAAAGTTTGTTGAGCGTGCGGCCATAAACGGCATCGATGTATTCCGCGTGTTTGACGCCATGAACGATATGCGTAATTTAGAAACCGCGCTGCGCGCCGTGGTTCAGGTAGGCAAACATGCTCAGGGCACTATTTCCTACACAGTCAGCCCCGTGCACACCATTGATCGCTGGGTGGATATGGGTCGCCAGCTTGAAGATGCAGGCGCACACTCAATCTGCATTAAAGATATGGCTGGACTGCTGACGCCTTATACCGGTTATGAACTCGTCAGTAAGCTTAAACAGGCGGTGTCTATCCCGTTGCAGTTACACGCCCACGCGACAACTGGTCTCTCCACCAGCACCATTATGAAATGTGTTGAGGCAGGTATTGACCGTGTTGATACCGCCATCTCTTCCATGTCCATGACCTACGGTCACTCGGCGACGGAATCTGTGGTGTCTATCTTTAAAGGCACCGAGCGCGACTCGGGTCTGGATATTGTTAAGCTTGAAGAAATTGCCGCTTACTTTAGAGAAGTGCGCAAAAAATATGTCGAATTTGAAGGCTCCATGCGCGGCGTTGATTCGCGCATTCTCGTGGCTCAGGTGCCAGGTGGCATGCTCACCAATATGGAAGGCCAGCTGCGTCAGCAGGGTGCAGAAGATCGCATTGACGAAGTGCTTGCTGAAATCCCCCGAGTCCGTGAAGACCTTGGCTTTATTCCACTGGTCACGCCCACCTCGCAGATCGTTGGCACTCAGGCAGTATTAAATGTACTCACCGGTGAGCGTTACAAGTCGATTACCAAAGAGACTTCCGGCGTATTGCGCGGCGAGTATGGCGCCACACCAGCACCGATGAATGCCGAGCTACAGGCCCGTGTTCTCGATGAGGGCGAAGAGCCAATCACCTGTCGTCCCGCGGACAATATTGCACCGGAGCTGGAAGCGTTGACCCTAGAGCTAGAGGGTCTATCTGCAGAGCACGGTTTTGACCTGAGTAGCGGAGAAGGGCAGATCGATGATGTCTTGACCTACGCACTGTTCCCACAGGTCGGTCTCAAGTTCTTACAGAATAAAGATAACCCAGATGCCTTTGAGCCAGTGCCCACAGGCAAGGTTAAGTCTGCAGCCCAGACCAATGATGCCGGGGAAGAAATTTACACCGTGGAAGTCGAAGGTGTCTCTTACACCGTTGCAGTGAGCGATGGTGGCGATGTCACGGCTATTACTGGAACTGGAACAGCTGCTTCTGGAGCGACAAGTGTCGCAGTTGCCGCAACCGGTGGCGATCCAGTCACCGCGCCTCTGGCGGGTACCGTGGTCAAGATGCTGGTACAGCCCGGGCAGCAGGTCAGCGAAGGGGAGAGCATAGTGATTCTTGAAGCGATGAAAATGGAGACATCGGTCAGTGCGCCCAAAGCCGGTCAAATTGTTGAGCTCAGAGCAAAGAGTGGCGACAGCGTAACCGTCGGCGATGTATTGCTAACCCTGGCTTAAGGAGTCACGCACAAAATGGATAATCTACTCAGTTTATGGGCCAGTTCAGGTCTTGCACAGATTCAACCCGGTCAGCTGGTAATGATGTTGGTCGGTCTGGGGCTGCTGTTTCTCGCTATTAGCAAAGGCTTTGAGCCTCTATTATTAGTGCCAATCGGTTTCGGTACTATTTTGGCTAACGTTCCCGGAGCCGGCTTTGATGCCGCGCCGGTCTACGATGCCATGGGTCATATGGAGAGCCCCGGCGGCTTGCTCTACTACATTTACCACGCCGGTATTGAGACCGGATTGTTTCCGCTGATTATCTTTATGGGTGTCGGCGCTATGACTGACTTCGGTCCTCTGCTGGCTAACCCTAAGACTCTATTGCTAGGTGCTGCGGCTCAGGTGGGTATCTTTACCACCGTGGTGGGTGCAGTAGCCCTCAGTCATTTTGGTATTTTCGACTTTACCATTCAGGAGGCGGCATCCATCGGTATTATCGGTGGTGCTGACGGACCCACGGCGATCTTTGTGACCAGTAAGCTGGCACCTGATCTGCTCGGGCCCATTGCCGTGGCAGCCTACTCTTATATGGCCCTAGTGCCGATTATTCAGCCGCCGATTATGCGCGCACTGACGACGCCAGAGGAACGCCAGATTAAAATGGTCCAGCTGCGCCCGGTAACCAAAGCTGAACGCATTGTCTTTCCGCTGGCACTGCTGCTTTTAGTGGCTATGTTGCTGCCAGATGCTGCACCCTTATTAGGTATGTTTTGTTTCGGCAATCTGATGCGCGAATGTGGTGTGGTTAACCGTCTTAGCGATACCGCGCAAAATGCATTGATCAATGTTGTCACCATCTTCCTCGGTCTGGGTGTAGGCTCAAAAATGAGCGCCGAGAAATTCCTCAATCCAGAAACTATGGGTATTCTTGCCTTGGGTGCGGTGGCCTTTTGTATAGGTACTGCCTCTGGTGTATTGATGGCCAAGCTGATGAACCTGTTTGCTAAGCACAAGGTCAACCCCTTGATCGGTGCCGCTGGTGTTTCGGCCGTGCCTATGGCCGCGCGAGTGGCCAATAAAGTCGGCCTGGATGCCAATCCGCAAAACTTCCTGCTGATGCATGCCATGGGTCCCAATGTCGCCGGTGTCATCGGTTCCGCAGTGGCCGCTGGTGTGATGATCAACCTTGTGGGCGGGATGTAAGCCAATGGGTCCAATTGAACAAATTGTCACCGACAAGCTAGCTGGCCAGTTTGAAGCTGAAGTCCTGCAAGTCACTAATGAGAGCTATATGCACTCAGTGCCTGCAGGCTCCGAGACTCACTTTAAAGTGGTCTTGGTAACCGAGCAGTTTGCTGGCAAACGTCAGGTGCAGCGCCATCAGGCTATCTATGCGGTGCTCGCCGAGGAGCTGGCTGGGCCTATTCATGCGCTGGCCTTACACACTTACAGTGCCGATGAATGGCTCGAGAGCCAAGGGCAGGCGCCAGAGTCTCCCCAGTGCCTCGGGGCCAATAAATCAGACTAATATTTGCCGCAAACTGTTCTCAGGTTTCGCAATACTTCCCTACCGTTCCCCTATAAATCCCCAATAGACCATATCTCGCGAAACATTCGCCACTTCACCGCATAAAAATCCCCCTTCGCCGTTTAAAGCTGGAGCTTGAAGGGCAGGGCGCAGAGAATTAGAGTTCTAAATTCTGTAGAAGCCGTATCAGGTTCCAAGAATTATAAAAAGAAGTCATCCAGGGGGAAGTATGCAATATCGATCGCTTTTAAGCAGTCTCAGTCGGATTAGTGGATTGCGACAATCAAATCATTTCGGTGCGATCTTCGCGCTGTCATCTTCTTTAGTGCTGGCTGCCTGTGGTGGCGGTGGAAGCACTGTCACTGAGAATGATCTCGTTGAACCTGGTGCTGATGGTGTTGCGCCGACTTTGACTGCAGTAACCTTGACTACAGTTGAGTCTGGAATCCAGTTCGCTAAGCTAGGAGAGACTGTTAAGGTCTCATTTACCGCGAGCGAGTCCCTAATGACGCCTACTATGACCATCAATGGTGTAGAGGCTGAAGTGAATGGCCAAAACAAGGCATGGTCAGGCACACGCCTGATGGAGGAAGCTGATACAGACGGTATGGTGACCTATAGTATTTCATATGAAGACGTCAGTGGCGAAGCCGGCACTGCTGTAAGCACGTCGACTATGGCCTCAAATGATGACGGTTCACCAGGTTCTTGGGCGTCTATCGAATACTGTGCCGATGGCAGCTGTGTTGCAGTTCCAGTCGTATTAAAGACGATTGATTTTGAAGGTGCTCCGACCCTAGCATGGAGAGATATAGGCACGGCGACCGGCGATACTGATCCCGGTACGACGACTCTAGTTGCGGATCCAGATGATGCTGAGAATACCGCTGCGTATTCGACTGTCTATGCGGGTTCACAATTTTATGGCGGTGCATACCTTGTAGTGGGTAGCAAAGAGGCACCAGAATTGACCATCAACCTATCTACTTTAGATCCCATCATTTCTGTCCGCGTGCGTCCTTCAGCCGCTGGCAAAGAGGTGCGTCTTAAGCTTGAGCAGGCTGATAATAACCAGGTGTTTGTCGAAGCTAAGACTTACACTTCGGTAGCCGGTGAGTGGGAAACGCTGTACTTTGATTTCAGTGATCCTGCCAGTGGTGCAATCGATCCAGCAGTGTCTTATGGCGCTTTCTTCATGATTTATGATTTTGCCAAAAATAATCCTGCTGCTGATCAAAGCTGGTACTGGGATGATATTACCCACGGTGGTGTGGTATCTGGTGGCCCTGTAGCGCCCCCTGAGCCTCCGAGTGAATTTGCTGTCTGGGGTGCCTTCGGTGGTGCTACCAACCAAGACGACGTCTACACTTTTCCTTCTGGTCAAGAAGCTTGGGCTGGCTGGGGAAACTCTAATGATTCCCTTTACCCCTACAGTTTCCCTGATGGCGGCAAGATCACATTTACTGCTGCTGTAGTAGCTGGCGGTGCTGACACGAACGTTAAGTTCATGTTCGAATCGAATCCACATCCCAATAATACTGTTTCGTTTGCCACTGATCTTGTTAATGTCACCGGTGAAACTGAAACGACCTACACCGTTGAGTTTGGTCCACAGGCTGCCGATCAAGAATGGAACTCCCTGCTGATGTATCTAGTAGAGCTGGATTCGTCGGTTATTATCAAAGATGTTAAGGTCTCTGCGGTTACCGCAACTGCCGCTACTTGGGGTGAGTTTGGTGGCATGGCCGTTGACGGTGATAGCTATACCTTCCCAACAGGTGCAGAGGGATGGGGCGGTTTTGCAAATACCAATGCAGGACTCTATCCGTTTAACTTCCCGTTCGGTGGTTCGATAACCTTTACGGCTGCAGTAGCGGCTGGCGGTGTTGACACCAATGTACGGTTCTTGTTTGAAGCCAACCCACATCCTGACAACAACCCGAATTTCAGTACCGCCAATGTGACGGTGTCCGGTGAAACTGAAACTACCTATACGGTTGAATTTGGTGCTCAGGCGGCTGATCAAGATTGGAACTCATTGATCATGTACATTGTTGAACGTGATCAAGCTGTGATCGTCAAGAATGTTGAAGTTACTGCTAGTGAGGATACTTCAGTGAGTCTGGGTGAGTTTGGTGGCATGGCCGTTGATGGCGACACCTACACTTTCCCTACGGGCGCAGAAGGTTGGGGTGGTTTTGCTAATACCAATGCCGCACTCTATCCGTTTAATTTCCCATACGGTGGCTCAATTACCTTCACCGCTGCAGTAGCGGCTGGTGGTACTGACACCAATGTACGGTTCTTGTTTGAAGCCGATCCACACCCCAACAACAACCCGAACTTCACTACCACCAATGTGACTGTGTCTGGTGAGACTGAAACTAGCTACACGGTTGAGTTTGGCGCACAGGCAGCCGATCAAGATTGGAACTCATTTATCATGTACATTGTCGAACGTGATCAAGCTGTGATCGTCAAGGACATACAGGTAACCGCAAGTGAAAACACTGCAGTGAGTTTGGGTGAGTTTGGTGGCATGGCCGTTGACGGTGATAGCTATACGTTCCCAACGGGTGCAGAGGGCTGGGCCGGTTTTGCTAACACTAATGCCGAACTCTATCCCTTTAGTTTCGCCAATGGTGGCTCAATTACCTTTACCGCAGCAGTAGCCGCAGGTGGTGTTGACACCAATGTTCGATTCTTGTTTGAAGCCGATCCACACCCCAACAACAACCCGAACTTCGCTACCACCAATGTGACGGTTTCTGGTGAGACTGAAACTAGCTATACGGTTCAGTTTGGCGCACAGGCTGCCGATCAAGATTGGAATTCATTGATCATGTACATTGTTGAACGTGATCAGGCTGTGACGGTGAAGAATATTCAGGTGACAACTAACTAGTTTTCCTGAGCAAGACAAAAAAACCGCGCTTTATGGCGCGGTTTTTTTTCGTCTGATAGATTGTTGTGAGCTACCACTCCGGACTTAGTTAGTGCCGATCGCAAGTCGGCTATGTAGTGCAGTGCAATTACATCGAGTTGGTCGGACAGTAGTTTGAAATAAACTCCTGGTGACTGGGTAGCTGGTTAACCATTTGATCGACATTGCCGGTCAGCCCTTTGAGGAAGTTACTGAGCTCTGCATCGCTCATGCTGTCGACAATCGGATGATACTGTTCTGGTATCAAGCCCTGACCCAGCATCACCTGCACCCAGTTGTTTTCGGCGAACACATCGCCAGCTTCCTGAAACACGCGGCCGGTCTGTTTAAACAAATCGAGGCGGTGGCGCAGGCCATCTGGAATTGGCATCGACTGACAGTGGCGCCAGAATGGCGTGTCGTCGCGCTGAGTAAGATGGTAGTGCATCACAATAAAGTCCCGTACAAAGACAAACTCATCGCTCATCTGACGGTTGAATTCAACCACATCTGGCTGTCGTACACCCTCGTGGGGGAACATCTGCAACAGACGAATAATGCCGCGCTGAATAAGGTGGATGCTGGTGGACTCAAGAGGCTCAACAAAACCGCTGGCAAGACCCAGGGCAATGCAGTTTTTGTTCCAGTGCTGTTTGCGCTGGCCGGTGCGAAATTTGATAATTCGCGGTTTGGTCAGGGGCTCGCCTTCGACATTGTTCAATAGAGTTTCAATGGCCTCATCATCGGAGAGAAACTTGCTGCAAAACACCATGCCATTGCCGACCCGAGATTGCAGTGGGATGCGCCACTGCCAACCGGCATCGCGGGCTATGGCTCTGGTAAAGGGGATCGGTTCGCCCACAGATTCAGTCTGCACTGCCACGGCACTGTCGCAGGGCAGCCAGTTAGACCAGTCTTCATATTCGGTATGCAGGGTCTCATCGATTAATAGTCCGCGGAAGCCACTGCAGTCGACAAATAAATCGCCTTCGACTTTAAGACCGGACTCAAGGGTAACACTGCGGATATAACCGTTGTCACTGTGGGTATCGACCTGAGTAATTTTACCTTCGATTCGTTCACAGCCATGTTGCTCCGCCATCTTGCGCAAAAACTTGGCATAGAGGGTGGCATTCATATGAAAGGCGTAGCTCAGGCTTTGGTCTGGCAGCGCGGCAAATTTACCCGCCTTAGCAGCCACATTAGAGGCGCTGTAGCGGCCGTAGTCTTCGCTTATGCCTAACTGCTTGCCTCTACTCCAAAAGTGCTGAAAACCGCCTGCCCAGCAGTCCTGGCCGGTGCGCCCAAAAGCGTGCATATAGCTGTCGCCAAGCTTATTCCAGTTCTCAAAATTTATCCCCAGTTTAAAGGTGCCCTGCACGGCAGCCATAAACTCCTGCTGGTCGATTTTAAGCAGCTGATGAAGAGTCATCATGGTGGGAATGGTGGCTTCGCCGACGCCCACGGTGCCGATTTCATCGGACTCAACTACGCAGACTTGAATGTTAGGCCCAATTAGCTTGCTCAGTGAGGCCGCAGCCATCCAACCGGCTGTGCCGCCGCCGACAACCACTACCTTGGTGACATTCTTAACAGTCATTCCTGGCTCTCCAATAATCTATTTTAGTGACTGAGTTTTTGCGCCAGCATGCTGCGAATTTTTTTCGCCGTGGCCTCGTCAATTGGGTTGAGCACGCCGCGGGCCTGCTCGGGAATATGGGCTATCTGTTCTGGGTCGGGATTGAATACATAGTGGTCAAATAACTGCTTCCACACTTGACGCTGCTCTGGTGGCAGATCGCGCAAGCCGAGAATAGCGTGTTGCAGCACATTTAGTGGGCCGCCGAGATAATTGGGCGTGTCGCGCCACCAGTAATTGACCAACACATTGAGGGGCTCGAGAGCTTCGACATGATGCCACCACATGCTGGGAATCAGGATAGCGTCGCCGGGCTCCAGTTCAATCACCTGTGCCGACTCCAGAGCTCGACGAAATTTGGGAAAGCGCTGGTAGTCGGGATCGTTGAAATCCACCAAGCTAATAGGCTGTCCCGCTGGGGTGACATCTATAGGGCCGACATAGAGGTTCTCTAATTGGTCCGGAGGAAAGAGGGTGAAACGTCGGCGTCCAACAGCACAGCAGGCAATATTTGTGGGGAAATCATAGTGTGCAGAAATACGGCTGCGGTTGCCGATCCAGACGCTGGCAATAGGGCTGTGATCTGGCAGCTTGAGGTCATTGTGCTGACGAAATCCAGGCAGCCAATTATCCACATTGGTGGAGCCCACATAGACCGTCGGCGGGGCGCTGCTCTCTCGCTGACTGGCAAGCTGCTCTAGCACTTCGGCTAGGCGTAGGCGCTGGTATTCAAAGTTAAAACCACTGAGGTCACTGTTATAAAAAATATGCCCTTTTATAGCCGCATCACCGACCATAGCGGTCAAGGGTTTGCCACTATCAAAAGACAGCAGGTAGTCCGCTGCCGCTGTTGCAGACTTTTTTGCCGCGGCAACTAGGGGCCAGTTAGCAATCAAGCCGCGCATAACAAGCGGTTGGGTTGAGTGCAAAACCTCATCGGGGATCGAGTCGGCCCGACAGCCGTCGATGATTTTCACCGCCGTTTTAATCTCAAGCACAGTCATTCACTCTGTATACAAGGCTGCGTGCTAATGGCCACTTAAGCACAGGGCTTTGCGTAGGGCTATATGGAGAGCTAAATGGAGGCCTATGCAAGCTGAGCATTTTTCTTATCGATCATCGGGCGCAGACGGGCGAAGGAGGCAATCGCCATATAGATAGATTGCAGGTAACCCTGAGCATTAAATTTGGCCAGTGTCTCGCCATCGAGGCTCTGAAGCTTTTGTTCGGCGATGGTGTAGAAACCCGCAAGCTCATTGTTCGAGCCATCGTTGAGGGTTATTTGCAGGGTGAAGGACTCCAATAGCTGATGCTCAAGCAGCGCCGCTATAAAGCCTTTATTGTGCTCTAAACCACGGTGAATAGACTCCAGCGTGCCGATGCTTGACTGTAAAAAGTCGCTGGCTGTGCCGTCTTGGTTAAACAGTGCTTCGCCTTTCTCGCTAGAGCCTTCCTTTTCAGAGCTTTGCTTTTCAGAGCTATCAATCAGACGCGGGCTGTCGGAGTCGATGGACACTACCGGCTTAGTGGCACCTTCAGCGCCGTCGGGGTCCGCTTGAAAACCGATCAGAAAGGGGTGGCGACGAATCATCATGGGTATGTAGCTGGCATCCCATCCGCTGTCGCTAAGGAATAGATTCTGATCCTGTTCAAGTCCAAGTAGGGCGGCAGGGTAGAGCTGTCCGGATTCTGGGTCTTTGCAGAAGAAGATTGGGTAGCAAGACTGTATATCTCTGAACTCCATGGGAAAGGTCATGGTGTACATAATGTTGTCGCCGTACGCCGCGCTTCTCTCGGTGTTCACTCGTAAGTCTTTATGGGCTTCTTTGCTCAGTATTTTGTAGTTGCTCATGCTTTCTCCAGCATCGTTCTGTTGCCCTGAGGTTGAGAGGTCGAGAGGTTAAAAATTTAAGAGGTTCAGGGCCTCAGTGGTTATATTTTTTGAAATCCGAAGGTGTAAATTTTGTTAATCAAGTCGCGATTGCTTGGCAGCGAAGCTTGCAGCTGCTGAGTGCGGGCCATATTTTCCTGAAACAGATTGCCGGCTCGCAGTCCCTCGGCCTGCTCTGAACGGCGCTGCGTCTGACTCGGCATAGTTTCAAAATCCATACCGTAGAGAACATACTGAAAGCTTGCCGAGGGAAACATGTCGTCGACATTGTTATTGTCGCGATGCCAGGGGCTCTGGTGGCGCCAGAGGGCAAGTAGATCGGTTAGCTGTTCTGGTATGCTCGAGGCTTCGCAGTTGTCGCGCCAGTACTGGGTGTCTCGGCGCTGGCTGAGAACATAGTGCAGCTTGAGAAACTCAATGATGCGATCCCAGCGATATAAAAACTTGTCATTAAAACGTTTCGCAACCAGATCCATAACCTGGCGATTAGCCGGCAGCTGCTCCGCGATCATCGCCGCCGAGAGTTCTACTAGCACTAGCGCAGAGGCCTCTAAAGGTTCAATAAATCCAGCAGACATACCTATGGCAACACAGTTCTTGTGCCAAAATTTGGCTCTATGACCGGGGCTAAATTGCACCTTGCGCAATGTTGCCGCCGCTGCGGCCTGTTCGCTAACGGTACTGGCTATATAGCTCAGCAGCTCCTCACTGGCACGCTCTTCGGTGTTGTGGTCGCTGGAGTAGACATGGCCTATACCGCGTCTTGTGGGCAGGCCAATTTCCCAGATCCAACCAGCAGATTGGGCTGTCGACAGGGTGCAGGATTCAATCGGGTCATTTTCATCGGTGTAGGGAATTTGCGCTGCCAGGGCAGTGTTATTGAACAGGACGTCATTCTTGCTGCATAGCGGAATACCGAAGTGCTGGCCTAACAGTAGGGCTCTTGAACCGCTGCAGTCGACAAATAGATCTCCTTCAATGTTGCCGTGACTGTCTGTGGCTATGGAGGCTATGTCGCCATTGTCCGCCGAGTTGATGGCGGTAACATTGCCTTTGATATGGGTAACGCCGAGCTTTTCGACACAGTGCTTGCGCAGGAATTCGGCAAATTTTGCCGCATCCAGGTGGTAGCCGTAGTTAACATTGAAGGCGTATTCTGGTGTGGAGATTTGCTTCGGGGCTAGCTTGTCGGCAAACAGGGCGCTCTGTGGTGACACTGCCTGAGCAAAGTTTATCTGCTCTCGTGCGGTCTGCCAGTGGGGTGCCAAGTTAACCTCGGTGTAGCTTTGAGGTGCGGTGAAAGGGTGGGTGTAGATATCATCTGCACCAGTGCGCCAGCCTTTAAACAAAGTGCCTTGCTTAAAGCTTGCACTGCACTCACGGAAAAATTCAGTCTCTGAAATACCCATCTTTTGCAGGGTGCTGCGCATCGAAGGCCAGGTGCCTTCACCCACACCAATGGTGGCTATATCGGGTGACTCTACAAGAGTTAACTGAAAAGAATCCTCTGGGCTGCCTTTTTGGGACTCAATACAGTGCTCTGCAGCAATCACGCCAGCACTTAACCAGCCAGCTGTGCCGCCACCAACGATAACAACTCTATTGATTTTGTGATTCATGGATTTCAGTTACTTTTATTGTTATTAATTCTATGGACTGATTTCAATTTCTCTCGGTTTATCCTTTCCTAGCTAGGTTGAGAGGCTAGGGTAAGAGACTAAATTGAAAGCCTCTATTCACTCACCTTATCTGCTTTGTGGTGCCGATAAAAGCGCCACAGCAATAATGCAATCACTCTATTGATATACGGCGCAATGAAAGAAGCCGCTCAAAATACTTTAAGCGGCTTCCGTTTTCATCACACTGGTGATTTCTCACCATGGCGGGTTACTTAAAGCTGTAACGTACGCCGATGTCATAACGAGCACCAGTCTGACCAGCTTGCAATACTTGCAGCTCATCGCGACCGTAGACATTGTAAGTCTCTTCAAGGATGTTAAGTCCGGCGAAGAAGATCGTCAGGTTGTCGCTGTAGTCGTAGCTAGCGCTGATATCGAGCTGACCGTAGGCTTCAATATTGGTTGGGTTGCTAGTAGTACCTGCACCCTGACCAACACCTGCGAGGTAAGCGTCGCGCCAGTTATAGGCTAAACGGGCCTGCAAACCATCTTTGTCGTAGAACGCAACCAAGTTAGCCGAGTCACTTAAACCGTTGAGTACAAACTGTGAATCGATTTGCATGTTGTTATAGGCAACATCAGCATCAACGAAGGTAGCATTGGCAATCATACCGAAGCCAGTCTCACCAAAGTTATGCTGCAAGTTGATTTCAATACCATCAACCGATGCATCTTCTTGGTTTGCTGGGCTAGTGATTTGGAAGGTTACCAGTGGGTCACCGTCAACGCCATAGATACGATCGCCTTGAATTGCTGGGTCATTAGGGTAGTTGGCCAAGATGTAGGCACCCACATCACTGTACTGCAGCGGATCTAAACCACTGTCTGCAACAGCTTGATTAAACAGCGTTCCCTCTAACGGGAAATTCAAGTCAAACAATGTCACGCCTTTTCGAACCGAAGAGCCGATAAAGTTGGCTACGTTTTTCTTGAAGTAGCCTACCGAGAGGTAGCTGCCTTCATCGTAGTACCACTCAACAGAAACATCGTAGTTGTCGGACTCAATAGGTATCAGGCCTGGATTACCACCGTTAGCAAAGCCACCATCATTCTTGAATGAAGTGCCGCCAACCGTAGTGCCACCTTGGACGTCGGTGAAGCTTGGACGTGTCGCCGTTTGGCTGTATGAGGCTCTTACAACCACGTCTTCAGAGACTGCTATATCCATATCGATACTTGGCAGAAGCAGCGAGTAATCGCCAGTGTAGTCTTCAAACGCTTGGATTGGGTCGCCATTTTCGTCCATTGCTGCAACCATAGTGAACTCATTGCCGCCGAGCCAATAGACTTCATCATAAGTAGGAGCAAGCGCTGCTGAGGTAACGTCAGTTTGTTCGTAGCGAAGGCCCATCTGCAGATTAACCGCCATACCGTTGTATTCCAGCGCACTGTTCAGCTGGATATAGGCGGAAGATGTTTCTTCGGTAGTGCGCTTGTCTACAGTCCAATCGGTAGAGGCACAGTAACCAGTTCCACAGTCGCCAACAGCAGCATATGTTGCGCCACGAGCAGTGTAGCTTGCTTCACCAACAGCAATGATCTCTGCAAGAGAAGTGGTAAAGTATTCAGTGTGCAGGCGCGGGTCATTGCCACCGTCAACTTGGTCGAACTGACCTGCTATAGAAGAGCGCGTAAGAATGTCGCTGAGTTCGCCTGGCTGAGTAAATCCACCCCAGTTGTCGAGCTGAACATTGCTGCTGACAAAACGATTACTGACTTCAGTTAGCTGCACACCAAAGTCGATGCTTGAGCTATCAGACAGTTCGAAGGTACCGCTCAACTTGCTCTGTTCGATCTCCATTTTGGCGGCTTTGTTGCTAAAAACGCTACCCGTGATAATCATATCGTCTTTATATAGAGGGCGATCAGCGCCATCAGCGCCTGAATTCAGGTTTTGCGAAAGTATTGGCAGCTCAGTGTCGTAATAAACGGTAGAACCAACCTTGTTAAAGGAGGCCATAGTCACCAATGAGCTGGTGCCGTAAGGGCTGTTGGCGCCGGACTCGGCTGACGAATCATGGTAGTCCAGGCCAAGGCTTAGACGATCCGATGCCTGCCACTCAAGGTTTAAGCCAATAGAGGAATTCTCGTTCTTACTGCCATCTTGGTGTACGCCCATCGCGAAGTCAGCGTTATCGTGTGTCTCGGAATACATTAACGGAGAGCGCTGCTCGCCATCGTTCCAAAGGCTTGCTTGGCTCGATGCGTTAGAGTTACTGAACCAGGCAGACATGTCGCTCATGGTGTGATCGAGGTCCAGTTCTGAGTGAATGTAGTCCAGTGTTCCAGTGACAGTGTCAGATGGAGCCCACTGTAAAACTAGCTGGCCATTAACTCGCTTCGACTCATACTCATTAATCGCATAGGCGATCTGCTGAGGAATAGAATAGAATTCATCGGCGCTTAAAGAGCGGTTAACCTGATTAGAGTTGTCGGGGATGCCGCCGGCTCCACTTACGTCGCCTGCTTTAGTAAACCAACCTGTAGTCTCTGCTGCATTGACGCCATTATTGCGCGTCTGCGATGACGCAGTGATAGCAATACCGATGGTGTCATTGGCAAAAGTGTTTGAATAGATACCCGAGAATTCTGGAGTAATCTCATCGCCTTCTCTGGTCGAGGTGTCGTTAACCATTTTTGCCGAGAAGCTGGCGGTTTGGCCTGGGTTATCCAGAGGGCGAGTGGTGGAGATATTAATTAATGAGCCTACACCGCCTGTTGGAACGTCGGCGCGGCCAGTTTTGAAGACCTGGACGCCGGCAATGCCTTCAGAGGCTAGATCACCAAAATCAAAAGAACGATTTTCGCCGTTGTGAGTTGGCATTTGACGGCCATTCAACGTCACTAGGTTGTACTCGGGGCCAAAGCCACGAACGGTAACCTGGCTGCCTTCACCGCGTGAACGGCTAATGGAAACACCAGTAATGCGCTGCAGAGATTCTGCCAAGTTAGCATCTGGGAATTTACCCATGTCTTCCGCTGAGATCGCATCGACAACACCCGCTGAATCGCGCTTGATGTCCATGGAGCGCGTAAGGCTTCCGCGGATACCACCTTGAACAATCACTTCTTCAATTAGCACGCCGTCTTGCGCCTGAGCTGGAAGAGTCGCTCCAACTAGTGCAAAGGCAACACTG
>Ga0115003_10001253_pt1 | contig 22464 bp, 20 predicted proteins | sample ArcticOcean_MG_C_7_FD_88736 | JGI IMG/M metagenome (GOLD analysis project Ga0115003, IMG submission 88736) | Marine microbial communities from western Arctic Ocean - ArcticOcean_MG_CB11_88 | ecosystem: Environmental > Aquatic > Marine > Oceanic | place: Arctic Ocean: Canada Basin | collected... | reverse complement strand
TCTATCCGTTTCATTCATCAAGGGTAAGTGTGTGGGACAGTTCGTCGCCTGTGTAGCATAGCTGGTAGTGCATCGGATTTGTAATCCGAAGGCCGGGGGTTCGAGTCCCTCCGCAGGCTCCTTTTCATTCGCTATAAGCGAGAAATAGTTCAACCTCTCATTGACGGTTTTTGGTGCTTCTTTTTCTTCTCATCTGAGTTCGTGATTTAGCACGAACTGAATTATTCTGCGTCGATGTCTTGGGATGTGCAAGAGTGCTGCGGACTGAACATTCGATTCATTTCAATCCCATACCACAACTCGTGCCCACCCATGTGACCACTTTGACTGGTTTCTTTGATTGGTCGGATTTACTTTACTGCAAAGAGTGTGTGGGGGCAATTGCCTCTGAGAGAAAGAATCAATTTTTTATACCAACTGGTAGTGAGTCATAGTATGTGGAGAACCGGTTCAGTGTTGGTTCTGTTTTGGCTCTGTACTTCCAGTCTTGCTGGCTGCTTGTCTCAAGATGGGAATGAAGCGAAGTTCGAACTCATCGTCGATGCAAGCGCAATGAACGGAACCATCATTGAGTCATACTCTGAAGGCGAACAAGTTTCTTGGTCAAACGTGACCATTGATTTTGATTTTTCGAAGACATTCGCTACTGATGGCTTGGTGACCTTTGGCGTTGATCTTATGGATGGAAGCATGCCGGTCACATCGGACGCCTCAACCGGTTCTACAGTTTCAATAGAATTTTTTGAACATGGTATCTACGACATTACTGCCTATGCCATCGATGCTTCAAGTCAGCAACTCAATACATCATTTGCGATTCAAATTGAGTTACGAATTGATTGGACTGAATCAAATACGAATGAGCCTCAAACATTGATGTTCAATCCAAATCCTGCCAATGGTGGTGTTCATCCACTGTTGGTTGTCATTAACTCAACTATCGAAAACCCAACTCTTTTCGATGAATTTGGAGTTGGGGGGCAATCTGTTGAATTCTCGTGGAACATTGCTGATGAGTATAACGATGTTTGTCAGAGTAAAAGAAGTCAGGTCAATGATGGTGAATCGGTGACTTGGGACACTATTCACTTTAACACGTACCTCGCCCATGAATTAAGAATCAACTATGAAGACGGACAGGATTACATTTCCGTGCAGCAGTCCGTTTCGATTCTCTATTCAGCCGACAGCTTTTGAACTGAATTCAACGATTCATTTTTTCCGGATAAAGGCTCCGGATTTGTCTTTCGATTTCTGAACAGATACAATTACAGAAAGTAGAGAACAGTTGTTGATGGTTGAATACTCTAAAGCGAATGCTCAAAGTCAAGGATTCAGTGGGCGTAGCATGGTGGCCCAGCGATTAGACGGCAAAGCCTGTGCTGCGGAAGTCGAAGAGGAACTCCTCATTCGAATTGCAGCATGTAAAGAAAAGAGCATTCAACCACATTTGGCTGTTGTCATTGTTGGCGATGATCCTGCAAGTCATGTTTATGTTGGCTCCAAGGTTCGAGCATGTGAACGCCTCGGAATCAAAAGTACGCATATTGAATTGTCTGCTGACTCGACAGAAGAGCAGGTTCGAGATGCGATTCTCTCATTGAATAAACAAAGTGGCCTTCATGGAATCCTTGTTCAATCACCCTTACCCAATCACATGAACGAAGAAGCACTCACAGATTTGATTGACCCGGTTAAGGACGTGGATGGTTTTCATCCTCAAAATCTTGGGCGATTGGTTCAAGGGCGTTTGGATGGAATGTTACCGTGTACACCCAGTGGAGTCATGCGAATGCTGTCATGGGCTGGAATCGAAACTGAAGGGAAAACGGCAGTTGTTCTTGGGCGTTCACGTATCGTAGGTATGCCACAATCACTCTTACTCGGTGCCAAAGGCGTTGATTCAACCGTAACTGTTGCTCATTCACGTACCAAAGATACCGCTGCGTTGTGTGCAAGTGCAGATATTGTCATCGCCGCAGTTGGGCGGGCAGAAATGGTGACTGAAGAGTGGATCAAGGAAGGCGCAGTTGTGGTGGATGTTGGGATCAACCGTGTCGATGACAGCAGCCGAGAACGTGGATGGCGACTTGCAGGTGATGTACACCCTGATGTTGCCAACAAAGCATCTTGGCTTTCTCCCGTTCCAGGAGGCGTGGGTCCGATGACCATTGCCATGTTGATGGAGAATACAGTCCGAGCTGCAGAGCAATCCAACATTGCTTAACAACCCTCATAGGTTGGTGGTGTTTAGGTCAATACATGGACCCAAAGGCACCTCGGACCGCTACGGCAACCCTCGTATTAGGGCTGGTGACGTGGATTTTGTGTGTCGTGAGTCTTGTCTTAAAACTTGGACTGACCGATGGTTTTGGAGCAGAAGAAATTCTTCTTGTTCTCATCGGAGCTCTCTTTTTCCTCACTTCATTTTTAGCTTCTCGCGAACGGACTGAAATCTTGATGATTGAATCACTTACAGTCGAAGAGCAATTCGCTGCAATCGAATCCATGCCAACCCCATTTACTTCATCAGCTACGGAAGTCGACCAATTCGGATTTGAGACCAAACCTCTGGTCATTTCGGAATCACAAGGAATTGTAGCCTCGATTCTGGGCCAAACCGAAGAGCCAGATCCAGTAGAGATTAACACTGCTATGGCCGCCTTGTCCTCTGGTGATTCAGGGCGCGCAGGTGCCGAATCTGTTCGAAATAATCCGGCTCCACATGTACAAACTGAACAATTCCGAGAAGTGTTTAAGCCTTCGAGCACAACACAAGATGGGTTTCAAAGAATGAAGGTTGAGAATATTCCCTTGCCAGGTGAAAAGGAAGTCCGTTCAACGCCTGATTTGCCATGGCTAACACCAACGCATGATTTTCAAACATCTGGTGTCGCTCAAATCCCCTTGCCTGGTACTGCTCAACTTGTCCCCGAAAGTGCACCATTGGAAGAGAAAGCCCCTGGAATGCCTGACCTCGATGACTTATTTGCAGAACCCCCTCAAGCGAAAGTGCCAGAACCAGTCCTCCCTACGCTCCCGAACCTTGACGATTTATTCTGACGTATTTCCATACTTCAATAGAGGTTGAACTCTTGGCTCCACATATGTGGACTGAGAAGTATGACCTTCACAGCCATTCCACAAACAGTGATGGCCAGCATCCCGTTGAAGATGTTGCACACATGATGTCTGAATCGAATGTTCGCTATTGGTCCCTCACCGACCACGACACGATCTCTGGTTGGGATGCTGCTCAAACTGCTGCTGAAGCAAACGGTATGGTCTTTATTCCGGGAGTTGAAATCACCTGTATGCCGGGTTTATCTGCTGATGCTACCATCCTTGAACTTCGAAATCAAGAACGAGCATCTGATTCATGGCATCTGTTAGCCTATTTCCCTTCAATGGAATTCCAAAGTGAACAACACCAACAATTCAAATCATGGTTGGCTCCTTTAGGTGAGGGTCGAATACCAAGAATGATGACGATGATAGAAAAGTTGGCTGAACTCGGAATGCCTGTTGATTTTCAGGCCGTATCCGCTCGAGCAGGTGATTCAGTAGGTCGGCCACACTTAGCAGATGAAATGATGGCATTGGGTTATGTTGAAAACCGTCAAGAAGCGTTTGATTTATGGATTGGTGATGGAAAGCCAGCACACATCTCTCGCCCCCAACCAAGCATCGTTGAAGCGTGCTCAGCAGTTCATGCCGCTGGTGGAATTACTTCACTCGCCCATCCACTGTACTATTGTATTGATACAGAGACTTTGATTGCTTTTTGTCTTGAATCTGGTGTCGATGCAATCGAATGTTTCCACCGAAGCCACAGTGATGCTTACCGTTTCCAATTATGGTCTGCTGCCAAAGATTCAGGTCTTTCAGTGACCTGTGGCTCAGATTTTCATGGTACGAGATACAATCAAATGCCAGGCCGAATGGCCGTCCCAACGATGACTCTACCGCCTTCATTGAACAACTGATTCAGTGTCATTCCGAGTGATTGAATCAATCAGAAGGGCGACCTCGAATAAGATCACGACCGGCATTGCGACCAAGAAAAGCGACAACGGGTCAGGGGGCGAAAGGAATGCTCCCAGTAAAAAAGCACCAAACCAGATGTGTCTTCGATACGAACGTACTGTCGTGCGATGAACAATTTTCATTCGCAAGACCAGTAGAGTCACCAGTGGTGCTTGGAATCCGATTGCAGATGCAATTGCTAAATTGGCGATAAACCCAATGTAACTTGTAAGCCTCCATTCGGTTGATAAGCCAGCAGTCTGGGCATCTGTTGTCAGATATTCAAGAAGCATAGGGATGAGCCAATTCCAAGCATAATAGACTCCACTTCCGAGGAGAATAACTGCAAAAAATAGGGTGACTACGAATGTTTTGTTTGGGCGGGGCGACTGAATGTCCAATTCTGCTAATCGTTGGCGAAATGCTAAGTTTTTACTTGCTTGCCAACTTCCTTCGCAGAGGAATACGACCACCATGCACAACAACCCGACCTGAGCTGCAAGTTGGACTTGAAGCAAGATAAACTCAACAGGTGTAATAACAATAATGTCGACATCTGTAGGTAACCGATTTGGCTCGATAAGCCACGCGATGACATTTTTGGTAACAGGAAATGTTGCCATGAAGGCAAGAGCAAAAACCAAGCCAAGTATTTTGAATCTTTTTCGGAGATACCTCTGGAATGAAGTGAGTATTTCTCCACCCGGTGAATCAAGCAGTTCATCAACTGCATTGACCAAACCTTCAGCTTCTGCCATTGATGTATGCAAGGGGTTGACCCTCATAACACACACTCATTGCCCATGTCACTCTTGTTCCCAAATGTGTGAAGGAGTTGAATCGTAGAACGTACGGTTATACTTCTTCAATCTACGAATTCGATTGACGACAAAGCCAGTGATCCACAGTGAGGCTAACGACAGGAAGATTGCTTGACCCATCAAGTCTTCATGATAATCATTCAATACCCTTACTTCGAGGACATCACCCGAATCAGCATCACTTGGGTTATGCATTATGATGTAGTGGAATACCTTTGGTGCCTCAATAACCAACTGGACAGTTGCGCCCGGTTCGACGGTATGAACTTCACCAAGTGAACGTACAATATTCCAATCGATTGAACCATTCTCCATTGCTGGTGTGGCAAGATTAACCATAATCACTACTACTTCCATTCGCAATGTATCATCGAGATTAGTCACATTGGAATGAACTTGCATTCCCGGTTCAAACTTTTGAATAATTTCAAATCGAGAATCCTCTGGACCGAGTTGATACGATATGCGTTCATCAATTGTTTCGGTTTGAACTTGGACGGCCATGAGGATGGTTGTTAGCATGAGTAAGGTGATAATACCTTCAACCAGAAGGTGCTTTCGTACTTTCTTGGTAGTAATTCCTTTGAAAAAACTACCATGGTCGTTACGTAATCTCGGCTGGAGATGGTGGATGAACAATGCACCGACACCTCCTATGATCATTCCGAGAGGTATATCGATAAACCAGTGGATTCCAAGATAGAGGATTGTGAAAATGAATAATACTGTATTGATTAAGACAAACAGGTGGTATCGATAGTGGCGCCATTCTTTCATGGTCCCACCGCTTTCTTTGACGTGTAAGTAATTCAACAGAAGTATACCAAACGGTATCGCGACATGGAGTGATGGAACGGCATTATCAAGTGGATCATGCGTCGCGTAAAAGACACTATACCAGCCATCGTGGTAGAGTAATGATTCCATTCCAGGAATCCATGATGAAGTAACTTCGACATTGAAAAACAGATAATATGGAACCGCAAGGGCATAGATGAGTAAATAATTCAAAGCGACCTTATCGGTCATGTCACGGTCACCAGAGTAGGCGAAGTAGACAGTTGTGACATAAATTAAAAACAAATAAATGAATAAATAATGAAAGTTAAGGAAAGTTGTCAGTGTATCATTGAGGAAAAATTGTTGAATGTGATAGGTAAAATTACCTTCAATTGAATACACAATCTCAGTCCAATGACCAGTTTGAAGTTTGATTGGTTCGTTTAATTTGTCAGTAATTGCCTTCCATTTAATAATGACAAGATAGCCCATTGCATGCAAGTAATAGCGTTGGTCGTGAATGACTTGAAACCATTTATTGACCGGTGTACGCATTGATTTGTCATGGGAGGTGAAAAACCAGCAAACAATTGGGGTGAGGAGTAATATGAGCCCCATCATGATTTGGTAGGGGTCCATATTCAAGGGGCAGTGGTAATTCATATAAGGCATTATGACCGGAAAGGGAGGCAAAGCGCTCTTCTCATCGACTTCTGAATCTTCCATATGTCGCGACGGTAGGCCTTAGAAGGGAGTTCTCTGTGGGATGGGTGGTGAAGTCCATGTGGCAACAGGCGCCAGAGAATACACTTGAGAGTCTCCGACATGGTCTTCAATACAATGATGGTGTTGAATTTGATGTGCGTATGACTCAAGATGGTGAATTAATCATTCATCATGATGCCAAAGTATCTGTTCCTGATTCAAAACTCCCTCGTGAAATTTCATGGGTTGAAAACCATACACTTGAAGAATTAACTTCACTTGGATTTCCTTCATTCCGTTCAATGTTAGAAGATTCACACATTCAAAAAGAATGGAGAGAACATGGTAAAATGGGCTGTGTTGAATTCAAACGACCTCATCCTCGTGCATTATATGGCGGTGGGGTTTTTGGTAAAAAGAAGCATATCGCTCATGTATCAGCAATGATGGAAAAGACTGAATCTCTCCTCCAGGAGTTTGAAATTCCATCGCAGAATACTGTGTATTATTCCTTTCACAAGGGTATGAAGTCCTCAGTCCAATCTTCGGGTTCAGTTCGGCCCTGGGCTGAGTTGGTACCCTATATCCCACCCTTTGGGACACATTTCACCAAGCGTATGAGAGGGAGTATGCAGTTTTTTACCACTTCCATCGCCCGTTTGATTGAATCTCATCGCCGAGCTGGAGCCTCAATGTCTCCATGTGCTGTAGATTATTTCATACCACCAATAAGCAATCTTCCTCTCGGTTATGCAGGTGGATTGCATGGTGCAAAAGCAGAACGATTAAGTGCAAAACAAAGAGGTTTTCCAATTTATGTTTGGCCAACTGCATTAGAAATCGAGCATGATTTACTGGCAGCTGGTCTCACAGGTCTTACCGATTGTTCCGATCCCGGAGTCACGTGGCTCCCTTCAGGTGATTTACGTTGGACTCAACCGGCGACTCGACCTTTGGATGCAACCCAACAACACACATTGGAGCAAGCCACAGAAGAAAACCACAAAGAAATCTTAGGTGAACTCCAAGGTGAAACGATTCCTTGGTCTGAATGTGATGCAGCTCGTCGTAAGGAATTGGTAGAGATGTGGCGCAAGAAGTGGATGTGGGAGAAGTCAACCTCAGATATTCTTGAAGATTCCACTTTGGCGTCTCCACCATGGGAAGCAATTCGCCTCATTGGACATCGTGGTTCTGGAAAGACTTCACGGCCAGTTCTCGAGTGAAACTCACTCGATATGGCGCAATGTTTGTGCTTCAGCAATATACTTCGGACGGTATATTGGTGTACCTTTTCCATCGCGGAACACACTGCGTTCATCGACAATTTGAGCGCCGATTCCTGCAACACGTGCCCATCCGAAGAAAGTAGTGTAATAGGTGGGGTCTGTCAAACCAGCGTGATGAAGTAAAGCTCCACTTGCAATATCAACGTTAGCGTTTGGATTACTTATCTTTGGATTCTCAGCCAACACACGAGGGGCAACTTCTCGAAGGGTTGTGACGATCTTGAAGTTTTCATCATCCGGACATATTTCAGAGCCCAACTTAAACTGAACAGTTGCACGAGGGTCTTCACTACGAAGGACTGCATGGCCAAATCCGAAAATCGGACGATTCGCTTTCAATTCAGCTCGAACAAAGGCTTCAACTTCAACAGGGTCACTTGTTCCAACCTTGAGAACGAATTCCAAACATGATTGATTTGCACGACCGTGCAATGGTCCCGACAAGGCATTCATTGCACCTGCCATTGAAGAGTAAACAGTTGCCTTACTCGACGCAATAGCCTTCCCTGTAAAGGTCGAAAGGTTACCGCCTCCATGATCCATATGAAGGACGAGATAGGTCGAAATGATTTGCTTCATCTTTTCATCATCTGCACCATGAAGATCCAGTGTTCGAACAAAACGTTCAACCATCGAAAGAGATGTATCGTCTGCTGGTATGTTCTCCTCACGACCTTCACGGATTCGGAAGATAAGTCCCATCAATCGGGGCATTCGTGCGATAAGATTGAGTGCATCTTCTTTCCAATCATTGGTTGTTTCAAGCATTCCAAGGGTATGAATGCCGACACTCAGCCAATCCATTGGATGGCCGAATTTAGGTAGAGATTTGAGGACAGACTCAAGGTCGCCAGGCAAGGCGGCACGTGCGGCAAGGTCTTGACGAATGGCAACAGACTGTTCTTGGGTTGGTAGTTCTTTGTTGAACAAGAGATAAACAATATCCTCTGGTTCAAAGGTAGCCAATTCTGTAATTGGATAACCGCAATAGTGAACGCCTTCTGAGGGTGTGACGAAAGAGGTTCGACAGGTGCCAACAGGAACGCCACGAAGCCCAGTGTTGAGGTGGTCCTCTGTAACTTCCAAAAGCACCTCTTTATCAGCCATTGAATCCCCTTCGATACCTCCCACATACATCTTTCGTATAAAGACGGCTCTTCATTCATCAATCAAGAAAGTCGGTAAAGGAGCCTATTCGGCAATGACTCGAGAATCTATCTTTTATTCTGAGGTGGCCACGAACGGAATCCCTTCGTGGACTCACGGTCAGCAAATACATGGATTCGAACCGTTTCCCCATCGATGAGAATAGCATCATCTGCACCAATTCCTGGGCAGGCCTCTTTCACTTTATTCCATGCTCTATCCGTGGCTAAATTTTCACCCCACCACGGAAATGCGGCGCATTGCTGCGGGCGAACTTGATAAATTGAACATTGCTTATTGTCATCCAAATAAATGCAGATTCCATCATCAGGACGGCTGTTTAACACGTATCGTCCATCAAGTGTTTGACGGCAATCGCGTTCAATCCAATCTTCGACCTCCATGCCATGTTCAGCAGAGATACGTTCAGCATCAGTAATTGAAAGGTAGACAATGCCACCAGGTTCGTCACAACATTTACCGCAACTTGCTTGGCATGAAAAGGCAACCCCTTTCATCCACCATGGTGCTCTCATTCTTCTTCACCTTGGACGAGTTTGGCAGGAGTGTTGATTCGTCCAAGTCGAATCATTCGAGTTGGTGTTCCACCCTCAAGTAAGTCCAACATATCGACGTTTTGAGCATCAATATTCCATTCTCCTTTTGGTTCGTGACTTTCGAGCGCTTCACTCGTAGGAACTGCTTTTTGACGGCCAACAGTTCGACCTTTCTTGGCCACTTGAATTTCTTCCATTTCAGGCCAAGGGTCTCGCTCAGGATCAAATTCAGTGAGATTCCCTTCCATTGCTCGCAATTCGTCAGCAATCGAAATCAATTCATCCATCGATGCTTCAGGAGTTCGATCATACATGTCAACTAACTTCGCTTCAATGTGAGCAAGTTGTACCGAACTTTCTCGTAAATCCCTTTCAAACGCATTTATCTGAGAATCAAATGCCTCATCCAAATCTGTGAGTAAGTCAGCAGCACGACCATGGTCACGCTCCTCAATGTGGTCAGTGCGGGTGATGAGGTGCTCCTCGCGTTCATGTAAAGCAAGAACCGAAGGTGCAGCAGGAACCGTATCTTCAAGAGCGATTTTGAGATAAGCAGCATGACGCGCATCTGCTTCATCTGTCAATGCCTGAGTGTCGATCTCAGGAGGAGTATACGTATCTTCACCGATTTGTGGAAGTTCCGAGTAGAGGTCAATGCCTCCATGGACGGTGTCGCTGTAGACAGTATCAACTGCAGAATGAATCAAACGGGATGCAATATGTTCGACGCTTTCACGCGCAACAGGGTCGATATTGGTTGCCTCATCTCTTTGGTTTGAGAGTAGAGCAGTTACCTCTTCACCATCAAGAATCTCTTGACCCGACTGTAAGGCAAGGGCTACTAAATCGAAGTTAGCTTTGGTTGCACGCCATCCTATTGTATCTTGGAATACTAGGCTCGTAAGTTGACCATCATCCATCATGAATCCCTTCTTTTGAGCCAAACTTCTCGCATACAGCACCATGCTTGCAGGCTTTGGAGTGTCAAGGTGGACTGATGCAGCATTACGAGTTAACTCCCACAAACGTGATGTTGGCCAATCTTCGGGTTCAGAATTCGAAGAGAGGATAACATGAACTCCCATATTGAGTGCATAGTCAAGCATTGTTCCAAGTTCATGGGCCAGTTCAGGATTCCGGACATGTTCGTGAAGATCATCAATTGCGAGTAATCGTGCATTTGCAAGCGTATCTTGCCAACCCTCTGGTAAGCGATTAAGTCCGGATAAATCTGCGACAGAAAGAAGGTATACATTGCCTTCTTGGCGTCGAAGTACAGCTTGAGCAGTTGCATGAAGAAGATGTGAGCGTCCAGTTTCAGGAGGTCCTACAAATACCAGAGGATTCAGTGGACCAGCTGGAGAGTCAACAACAGCTTCAGCAGCTTGGGTCGCTCGAAAATTTTCGTCGGTGGTGAACCATTGCTTGAAGCTCATTCGAATTTCAGGCCGTAATCGTTGGGGCCATGCCCCCTCAGTTGGAACGGTTACTTCATGATGGAACGGTGAGTTTGAATCAACCGGTGCTAATTCTGGTGGTAAGGCCAAAGTAGCTCGACCTCGTTGATCGTCGAGAATACGTTCCCATACCGGGCGTCCATCCTCCTCCATTCCGAAATAACCGTCTTCAGTTTCATCAGTATTTTTCTCGATTTGCTCATAGGTTCGTTGGCGCAAAGAACGTATCCTACGGGCGGCAATATCTGCCAATGAGTCTCCATTGGAGGTGAGGTCAACAGCGGGCCTTCGCCGTTTGCTTTCCTTCCCCAACACCTTATCTGCAACAACGTCAAATGTTGGTCGCTCTACAACACCTGTTCTCTGTAACAATGTTCCTTGACGTTGATCTTGGATGTTTTGTTTTCCAAGCAGCCGATTCATTTTCGAAAGTGGTGGTTGTGATTCTTTGTCCGTGTGTACAGTAATTCTGTGCAACCCAGTTCCAGATTCATTGAGTTGTTGCTTTGCTAACTTCAAAGCGAGAGCTAACTTTTCTCGACGGGCGTTCATTTCTTAGCACCCTCCAATTCTTTTCTTAATCGTTCACGGTCCTCAATTTCCCAAACACTGAGCTTCATTTCAATTGAAGACTCCGTTTGCTGGCGAGAAGCAGATTCACGTATCGCGTCTTTTGGTTGTGTTGGACTTGATACGCCTGGACGAGTAAGTAAGGGCGTCAACCTTGTAGGGGTATTGATAGGTTGCCGTCCTTTTATGGCTTCAAGAGAACCTTTTTGGAAAGCGGTATCTGGTAAGTTTAATTCTTGGCGATTGACCCGTTGCCGAGTTGCATCATTGAGTGAAGAATTACTCTTTGCTGAAGATTTCACGCGCATGCTTTCGACAGCCCTCTTTTGGCGGTCAGCATAATCTTCAAGTGAATTCGAAAAGGAGTTTCGTGGAGTCGTGTCAACTCCTTTGAGATCAATGAATTCTTTTGCATCGTGTGCATTTGCGGCCGCAGCTTGGATGCCTTGTTGATTACGAGGAGATGTACGCACAGTTGCTGTTTTCTTTCGCCGTCGAATTCGTTGTGGTTTGCGTGGTTGATTGATAGCGATTCTGTCATCAACACTTATTGCTGGATTGGATTCAACGAGTTGAACTGGTTGAGGTGAACTTGGTTCAATCATCTGCTCAAGCTTCCGATGTGATTGTGTCCCCCTCTCAGCACCAGTGTGGTCGAGAACAGTTTCCATCATTGGTATTTGTTCCGCATATTCGCTTGAATCAGATTCACTCTCACCTGCGATGGCCTCATGCAGTTCGTCTTCAGGTTCGACCCATTCTCGAATGACGGTGTCAAGAGATTCCGTTGCCGCCTGTATATCTTCAGAGTCCGGAGATTCGAAGCCACCTTCCATTGTCCCAAAAACAGTGGATTGTGGTGAAATACCATCTGAGGCTGATGAGGAAATCGCGAGGTGTAATTGCTGTTCAATCCACTGCTTTTCTTCTTCACTCGGTGGTGCGCAAAGTGGGTGGTCGAGTATGAGGTCAGGTTCAAGATTCCAATGCTCAAGTACTGACGGCTCAAGATCGGTCATGTATCGTGACAAATGTTGTCGAGTTGTCATTGGGAATGCATTGAAATCTCCAGTCGCCAAGAATAAATGGTCCTCGAGACGTACTCCATCGACAATATCACGAAGGAAATTAACGATGCGATCATCACCATGGATACTTGAAAGATATTCAATGCCTTCAAGAACGACAACAGCGCGAAGGTTTTCCCAAAGGAAGGCGTCAATTTTGCGACGGATGTTTTCTAATGTTGGTTCAGTCGAACGTACATCACCATTTTGCGACAGCCATGAACTTGATGCAATTGGAATATTGTGGTCGACGTTGAGCGCTTCAATCTCATGACGTGCAAGTACGAACAATGGGCGGCCATGAACTGCTAAATGTCCTGCCAGATCAAACAATGGGGCTGGATTCGTTGAGTCGAAAAAGTAGGCATCTCCTGGTCGCAACATTTTCTCAACACCGTCAAACCGCTGCATGAGAGCTTTACTACGCAGTCGTATCGCTTCCGGTGCTTCGACCATGACTTCAAGTTCAGGTAAGCGCTCTTGTCGGCTCCAAGTGCTTGCTCTCAATTTCGATTTTGACCACCATTGATGTCCACCATCGGATTGTTTGGTTTGTTCATCAACTTGGAAGTGTGCTTCTTGATGAAGGTTGAGAATTTGATGGACATCCGGTAATGGGAGTTCATGTATTGCGAGTAAAGCATCAAGCATTCCAGCATCACTTTCAATGTCCAGTAACGCTTCGAGCGACATCGTGATTGCATCTGCTTCATGCAACGCCAACATTGGCTTTCCTTCTTGGAATACAATGAGGCCTATATGGGGCATTTGCTCTTTTGGACGGCGTTCAATTCGGATGTATCCTGAGGTTCCTAAGCGTGCAATATCCATCGACAGTAACCGTAGTGATTCAGGTCCGCCACGGCGAACTTCTGTAACGTCTCCTTGCGGTAGTTCCACCAACTTTTCTCACCCCTACGGGGTGATGCTTACGAGACACTTCTTGAAGGGTGCGGCTCGTTTGAACATAGAATGGTCCTTTCTCCAATCTCATCGACGAGCCGTCCGTATTTTTACTTGAAACATTTCCATAACACCGTGAAGTTGAAAGACAGCGAGTCGATGGTCAAATATGGGCGACGAACGGGGTGAATTGTCGGTCGAAATGCGTCGTTTTGTTTCGTTGGAGATTGCACGGCCATTTATCTACCGGTTTCTTGCCATACTCATCATCTATGAATCACTCATCGTTGGCCTCCTGCTCGTCCTCCTTTCGGTGGGGAGCAGTCTTCTTGGCCTGCTTGCTGTCATCCTTGGTGGAATCGGTGCTTTTTTCATCTATCAAAAGTCACCATTGCTTCGAGTTCCTTTGGCTGTGAATTTGAATCACCCATTTATGGGGGACCTTGAACTTGGAGCTGCAGTGGTGATGGTACAATTCTCTGATGGGGCCTGGGGCGATGTCGGTGAAGGAAGAGTCAGACTCACTGTTGATGAATTACTTGGTGGCTCTTTACTTATCCGAGATGATGATACCTATGCAGTACTTGGACATTTTAGTCTCTTACACCAAACACATCCAATCCTTAAGCGCTATGTTATGCTGATCAACCAAGCCATCGCTTTACGCGATGCAGTGAACGGTACTGAAGATTCTATCGAATCGGCTCGCGAGAGAGAACAACTTGAATCTGGCTTACTTGAACGTTCTTGGCTTGAAGAACAGGATACGATTGAGATTGAGCCCGAAGGGATATTTCATAAATTACGTAAGGAATAAAAGGCTTTTCTACAAAATTATAGCCTTTACATTGAAAGGCTCTACCTCTACGGAAGAACGTGAGTTCTCCTACGCGATGGCAAGGTCACCTCGATGCTCTCAGTTTGAAAGAGCGTGAAACTCTCTTGGGAACCTCACTTTCCCGACGGTTCACTCAATTTCCACTCTGGCTTTCACACCCGTCCAATATTTCAGCGTTTTACGGACTGTTAGTTTCACTTGCTTTACTGCTTCCTTACCGATTTGGCCAAGCATCAGAAAGTTGGTTTACGAATTGGGTCTTTCATTCAGCATTAATTATGGTTGCATGTCTCCTGTTAGGAATGTTGTCTTTGGTAATTGTGAAGATCTCAAGGCGTTTCCCTGTGACTCCACCACGTTTGATTCTCTATCCTATGCCCTTTGTTGGATTTGGTTTGCTGACGGTATCCCACTCTGGTATGTTTGATTTACCTGCATATCTCTACATGTTCTTATTATTGCTACCAGGACCGATGTATGTTCATCTCTCATGGGCGCCTCGATGGCGTTTACTGTGTCAATTGGAAGATGGAATAAACCCCTTTGAAGCCCTCGATATGTCATTTCACGAAGAAACAAATGATGCTGAAGAAATCGCTGGTGGCGATGAAGAGTTACTCTCAGTCGTCAATGCACTTGAAGATGAATGAATTCAGATCAAGTCAAGTGTTGGTCCCACTTTTTCGAACAAACGGAGTACTTCATCTAAATCTTCACGCGTAAGACCGGCCGACATTTGTGTTCGAATTCGGGCTTTATCCCGAGCAACCATTGGGAATACAATTGCACCAGCCATGACGCCTTCATCACCGAGTGCTTTGGTCATGGCCTTGGCCACGCTTGACTCTCCACACATTACTGGAATGATTGGTGTTGCCGAATTCCCGGTATCGAATCCGAGTGATTGCAATTCCTTGCGAAAGTAGTTCGTGTTGTCCCAAAGCCGTGCATGATGTTCCGGTTCATCCATCAATACTTCGATGGCTGCTTTTTGAGCTGCAGCAACACCAGGGGGCTGCGAGCCAGAAAGAAGCCATGAGCGAGAATGATTCAAAGCATGTGTACGGGTCATTTCAGTACCAGCAAGAATTCCACCTTGGACACCGAGCGCTTTGGAAAACGAGCCAGTTTCAAAGTCTACTTTGCCTTGGAGATTGAAATGTGCCACAATTCCAGCGCCTTTGTCACCGAGTACTCCTTCTCCATGGCAATCATCAACATAGACCATTGCGCCGTATTCTTCTGCGAGTTTAGTCACTTCATCGAGCGGAGCAATATCTCCATCCATTGAAAACACACCATCGGTGATGATGAGTTTTCGTTCAGCACTTTCATGGGCTTGGAGAACTGCTTCTAATTCACCCATGTCATTGTGTGCATAAACGCCTCGACTTGCCTTGGTCAAACGAACACCATCAATAATGGAACCATGATTGAGCGCATCACTAATGATGACATCTTGAGGTCCAGTGACGAGGGTTGGAATGAGTCCAACATTCACGGTATAACCTGCAGAATAGATGAGCGATGCTTCAACACCCTTGAATTCAGCAACTTTCTTTTCAGCTTCTAAATGTATATCCATTGTTCCTGCAATCGCACGAACACTGCCACTGCCTGCACCGTACTTCATCGTCGCATCAAGCATCGCTTGCTTGACTTTTGGATGGGTCGTGAGGTTGAGATAATTATTTGCTGAGAGCATGATTGTCGGTTTACCGTTCATCTGACAACGCGGTTGATTTGGACTTTCGAGCGTCGGAGGTTCCCAAAGAAGAGATTTCTCAGATAGTTCATCAAATCGAGTTTTCATCCATGTCATGTCACCCGGCATATGCTCTCCCCAACTCAACGCATTGGTTCGCCGTTCAAGTTCTTTCGGGCTGCCTGGGATGGACACACTGTTGGAACCATGCACTCAAAAAGGAGTTGCATCTGGCAATGGTATGCGTCTGACTGGTACAGTGAGCAGTGGCTTGGGCCGAGCGCATATATTCATGGCACAACCACATTATCAAGAACAATTCAAGCACTTACTTGGAGGAACTGCTTGGCCGGGAACATTGAATCTCACCATTCAAGGCCAAGATTTAGTAAATTATATTGCATTACGGAAAAAATCCGGTATCGATACTCTTGATGCATCTGATGAAGATCGTGCGGCTGCATCCATTCTCGATGTTTCGATGTACGAGGCTCATCGAATTCGTGGTTTTTTGCGAGATGGAGTCTCGTTTGGCGGCGCAACTGCATTTTTAGCACTGTTGAAATCAGGTGATTCGACCGTTGAATGTGCCCTCTTAATTCCAGATTTGACACGACATACCGATGTGGTCGAAGTTATCGCTTGTGCTTTTTTACGTGAGAAGCTTTCACTTGAAGACGATCACATCATCCAAGTTGTTGTCAAGTGATTTACCTGTGTTTGACGATTGGCAATTCACCAATTTCCGCCCATTCCTGATACAGGAGATTCTTGATTTCATGTCGAGCACCTTCTCTCCAGCGTTTTCTCATTGTACGTTCAACAGCGGGGCCCGTTGGCGGAGCAGTAAGTGATGCCACTTGCGTCATGGTTGCTGGCAAGGGGAGCTCGTCCCAATCGACTCCCCAAAGGACGAGCCAGTCGGGAGGAGCAACACCAAAATCAGCTTCAATTTCGGGGTGATGAATCGCTTGGAGGACTTCTTTGGGTTCAAGATCACCAATGCACATTCGATGTAAAGCCATGGCTGTTCGTCGTACTTGATTCCAAAGAAAAGCCTCTCCAATTATCTCAAAACCAATCGTACGCCCATCGACAATCCATGGTGTGCATGAAAGAATGGTCCGCATCGGGTTTTTTCCTTCTTCAAGACGTGCAAAATTAGTCGCATTATAGGTTCCTTCAAACATCTTCAACCAATCAGTAAAGGGTTCGCCGGGATCTTTCCAAAATTCGATTCCTTCAAGTCGATAGCGATAGATGCGATAATTGGCCATACGTGGATTCCAGTGTTCATCTATTTCACGGACATCAAGGAAAGCGATGTCTTTTGGTAATCGGTCATCTAAGGCTCGAATCATTTTCCGAGGTGTTAATGCATCCCAAAGTTCTCTCTCAATTCTGACGACTCCACCATTGAGACGAACATGAACTCCGGCATCTGTTCTGCTGGAGAGTACTAAATTGTGCTCAGTTGTCGAGTCATCTAACCATTTGAGACTACGGAATACTCGAATCAACTCACCCTGGACCGTTTTGACATCGGGTTGAATTTGGCTTCCATGGTATGAATCGCCGAGGTAGCCGATGCGAAAGGCGAGACGAACGCTTTGGTCCGCCATGTATCCACCTCAATCTTCTCGTTGGAGCATCTCGATTGCATCTTCAGGGGAATAACCTAATCCACCTACTGACCAAATGAGTGCTTGCTTCAACCAAGGTTGAACCATTGGATTTTGCTTACTAGGGTCCATCACTTCGATGGCATCGACGATGTTGCGACTTGCAGTAAACAGTATTTCATCAACTGGAATGTCTTCGAGCTCAAGACGGCGAGCATAGCGTTGAAATTCTTTCACTGCCACGGGGATACGGCGGCATTCAAGTGCAAAAGTTGCGAAATCACCGATGTATTCCATGTTTTCTTCATCCATTTGCATGGCTTTTTTGTAGGCCATCATGATTTTACCACCAGGGATGACATCCTCTTGTGCTTCAGCGTTTTTCATGTTAGCAAACTCTGCAAACATGTGGTGAACTTCTGCATTGGTTTTGTGAATTCCCATCATTTCGTCAAGATCTGCAAGAGCGCCATCAAGGTCTCCGCTGCGTAGTTTTTCGATTGGTCCTTGGAGTATTTCTTCATTGTTCATATTCTCGCCTCTATCTCTACGCGGTAGTGTTCAGTTTTTGAAACTCTCGTTGGTCCAATTAGGAATCAGTCCTCATCGCCTGAGGCAACGATTGTGTCTTTCAAGTCTCTGAGGAGATTTGATTGACTGTGTTCCTTGTGCTTTTCGTTGAGGAGTGCTTTGGCCTTCTCCCAATTGCGAATATTATACATGCAGTGCTTAGGATCTGCACGGACGGTTCGAATAGTACGTTGATAAGTGAGGAGTCCGATTACTGAACGAAGGATGCCTTTACCTGCTTTTTCTGCTGTGGAGTCTCCTTCTCTTTCAGTGGTCCCTGGAATCGCACCTGACATTCCAGGACCTGTGTTTTCTTCGACAATCCCAATGCCTGAATCTGTTAAGATGGTCACTGTAGCAAATCCAAGAAGAGTTCCAACTGGTGGTCGTTCAACGATAACTTCAGAAATACGGTCGAATAGAATCCGGCGGTGTGAACGTGAAAGCAAGAAACTGTGCTCAAAAATCACCGCATCTGATGTGACTGCATAGTTGAAACTTCGCTGGTAATAGAACGTCATTGCCATGTAAATGCCTACAAAGCCCAATCCGAAAATCAAGTAATTATAGCTGTCAAGTGCAATCCAGTTTCCGATAGGTTCATCCATCCAAAGATCGGTAATCCAGTAGATCATGTCATCCAACTGAATAATAACTGGTGTCAACGTAATGATGAGAAGTCCAATTGTGACCCATCGGCCCGATGTTGAAACATTCACTAAACGATTGATCCAAGTGACAAACAGCATGACAAAGACAAAACCAAATGGCCATTCTTCCCCACCACTCACTTCGATAATCTTCAATACAATCTTCATAAATCCACTTGAGTCATCGGATCCGAGTGAACTGGCATTATCGAAAATAAAGTGAATGGCTAAGACCAGTATTCCAAGAAGATACATACCAAGGAAGGCAAAGGTACTTGGACGCTTGGTCAATAAGACTTCTTCTCCTTTTATCAGGCGAAACTTCTTTGCTAAGCGTGCTTGTTCAGCTACTTGCTTCCCTTCATCTGTTGTTTGAACTTCAGAATTAGGTTCTTCTGCGGCATCGGATTCTTCGCTCATAGCAATCTCTCCTCCTCCTTGTCTAGCACTCCTCGCACATAATACCTTGCACGGTAGACTACCAAATGGGAAAGAAAGGTAAGCGCATTGACACTACGGTTAATGTAACAGTCCCCATGAATGTTCAGCATTTCCCCTTGCCCATTCATAATCTAATTCTTTGCGTATTCCGAATTCATCTCGAATACGAAGGTACTTCATCTCAAGAGGATATTCATTGTAGGTGAGATGGGATTTGATACCACCACGGGTTGGTTGATTAAAGGTCCAATGCGCTCGCTCGATGGCTTGAACCCGTAGTTCAATTGTTGTTCTGCCATTCCACATTTTAATTTCAAAAACAGGCAAAGGGGCACCTGGAGTTTGACCATGTTCACCCTCGGTCAAATCCGATGCGGTTTTTTGCACACGTACTTTGGTAAATCGTTCGGTTCGATTATGTACTGGATCATGAAATAAACCACCCTGGGAAAGTCCGATGTGCCCGGTATCTCGACGTTTCCAAGGTCGATTATCACGTGCACTCACGGTAAAGGATACATGAGGGAGAAACCAATCGATATAGGACCCATCGTTAAGATGGAGCATCCCCCAGTACCATGGGACTGAGGGTGCTTGGACACAAACTTTCTGAAAATATGCAGTACCCGAAACTTCTTCATTATCCAATTTCCCATGGACACGAGTTCCGTGCAATCGGAGAATATCATAGCCCATATTGCCTGCATAGTTCGCACTGGCTTGACGAGCTGTGGATAATGCCGAATTCCAAGGGGTGAGGTGTAGGTCGAATTTTTTTGGGACCATTGGGTGAGATGCTTCTTTGTCGGTCGATAATTGAATCCAAAAAGAACTCAAGTCACTTTTCAATCCCATGGACAGATCCTCGTCTAACAGTGGCACTACTGCACCACCCCCTTTCCCGGTATGAGTGGATTTTTGTGGCCAATTCGGATGCGTGTCTGGAAGTGAAATTATACGACAGATTTGTTGAATCACAGGTTCATGCATTTGTTTTCCATCGAACCACCAGGCGCAAACCATTCCATCCAAAGCCATTGCCTTTTCATCATCAAAACCTGGCCGTCCTGCAGGCATCCATGGCACTCCATTCACCTCGACCAAAGCATTGTCCTTGGTCGACCAGAGCACCATCAATTGACGGCCACTCGGACGTCCACCTGGGTCATCAAGCATAACCAGCCACCACCACCAGTCCCAAGTAAGATGGTTGAGCGGAGGTCGCTCTTGAAGGGTCCAGAGTTTGGAAAGGTCTCCTGCAAATGCAGACATATCTGGCATTATTGAATCTCCTTGCCCTTGAATATAGCCCCGCCAACAAACCAGAAGATAATGGCTTGGAATAGCAAGACCAGCGTGGCAACAATCGTCCCTGAGAATGCTGACAGGCCGAGTCCAGGCTTCGATGAGAAGAAACCGAGGGGGCCAGCACCGTCGAGGGATGAGTCAAAGTTCCAACTTCCAACCCCTCCGCCACCCCAGTTCCCCATAAGGATAAACAAATCGATGTTTGGCCAGACTAACATTGCAGCTGAGTCAACAATCATAAGCGCCCATCCAATTACTGAGAACCTCAGTAAAAATGCATCGGGGGCTCCCATTGAAAGCAAAGCCATCCCAAGTTCCCAAGCGGCGAATGGTATGGCCAGAATAATTCCGTATTTCCACATAACTCCGAGTGCATTGAATAGCATTCCATAGACGAGTGTAGCCATCATCGTGGCAAAAATTATTGCCAACCATACACCCAGATCTGCAAATCTAAAGAAAGAATCACTCGGTCCAACAAATCCAGAAATAAGGGCACCAAGGATTCCAAGAACAATGACGTATGGCCAAACGATGCCGAGATACCCCAAAGTCCGATAAAGGAATACTTCTGTACGAGCAATTGGTTTTGCGAGCATAAAATGCATTGTTCCTGAAGACATTTCATCACGGATGAGTCCTGTTGCCAAGAACAGAGGCAAGAAAATGCCCAGCAAGAGAACAAAGCCTAGTTTTCCAATTGAGAGGACAAATGCCAAGTGAATTGCTTCACGTGAATAGGCGTCTTCATCCGGGTCTTCGTCAACACCTGAGTCGGCATAAATATTGGAATAAATCTTGCCATCAGATTCAAAGTATTCAATAATAATATCACACGGAATTCCATTGTTATTCGAGTCCTTTTGAGAATCTGTTTTATTTGAATCTAAACAATCCCCATCATCATCCATACCCGTTGTTTGCATACCAAGTTGAGTCGTAATATCCCAATCGAACCCATCTTCGTTAATGTACATCGACACCGGGTCTGGTTCGATTGGAGGGTCAAATAATCCCGGGTGTGATTCGCTATCCCAAGGGTCAGTTCCTAAACGTAGTTCTTGACCTCTTGGGTATCCATCATTATCATAATCAGTCGAATCGCCATCGTTATCAATCGATTCAAATTCAGAACCCATCACATCGATATAGATCAAAAAGATCAGGGATAATGCTACGAAACCAACGCCAAGAACAACCCACGTGGAGGTTTTTGTTCGATATTGCCGTAGGGTGAATTCGATAATAGCTGAAGCCTTTCGATCAAAAGCTCGATAGATGGAATCTGGCTTTGTCTCCATCACATACTCCCCCCGGAAGTAAGGTAGCCCAGGATAGAAGCGAGGTCATCATCAGGATTGTCGATGGTTGACACTTTGTGGTTATTATCGACGATGATTCGTGGAAGTTGTGAATGTATTGCACCAAGATTATGAGTTTGAATCGAGATATTTTCCCCATCGGGGAACGAGATTCCGAACACTTCATCGATATCGATGACATCCTTTGCTAATTGTTTGGGGTTTTCTGCGCGGATCGAAATGCGATGAGGGATTTTATCTAAGCGTTCTCGAATCGAATGAAGGTTGCCCAAAGCGAGTAGTCGCCCTTGGTGTAGAATCACAATTTGTTCTGTAATCCGCTCAATTTCTTGTAAAATATGGCTGCTGACCAATACAGTTCTGCCCATACGTCCTAATTCCCGTATCACGTTCATGATCGTCGTTCTGGCAAGTGGGTCACAACCCTGGAGTGGTTCGTCGAGAATAATCAATTCAGGATCGTTTACCAATGCATGTGCGATTTTTGCTCGTTGTCGCATGCCTTTCGAATACTGTCCGATTTTCTTGTATGCTACATCGGTTAATCCGACAAACTCCAGTACGCGGTCTGCCTCAATGTTGGCTTCATCACGCGTCAATCCATTGAGCCGGGCAAAAGTAGATACAAAACCGTGACCGGTCATCCAATCATACATCTTTTCATGCTCAGGTACAAAACCAACCCGT
>Ga0115003_10001245_pt1 | contig 22541 bp, 8 predicted proteins | sample ArcticOcean_MG_C_7_FD_88736 | JGI IMG/M metagenome (GOLD analysis project Ga0115003, IMG submission 88736) | Marine microbial communities from western Arctic Ocean - ArcticOcean_MG_CB11_88 | ecosystem: Environmental > Aquatic > Marine > Oceanic | place: Arctic Ocean: Canada Basin | collected... | reverse complement strand
GGAAATCTGCTTTTTCATTCTCAATGCGCTTCCGATCTATGTCGATCTTCCGAGGTACAGAAAAGTGTGTTTCGATTATTCGCTTTGGAATCTGGAAACGCCGGGAGTAGAGTCTGTTGCTCCTACGTGACCATGTGCCAATCGAATTGACGCTCAACCACAGAGTGTTGTATAGCAACAAATACGGGTGCAGTTTACTGTTCTTGAAAGCCCAAAATGGATCGTCACTCCCAAAACCAGTTGTTTGATTAAACATCAATTCGTGGAATTGATCAGCGATATCTGCACTCGGGGCTTTTGTAAACACCATTGTTAAGAACGAGGTCGGACCAAAATCCGCAGCCGTGCTGAATTCTTTTGGATTTCCAAACTCTGACTCTCCGCAGACGAAATGGCTTAATGATTCTCGACTGTTTGCCTTTATGACATTCATAGGCAGTCGTGGATTACGGTCATGCACCAGCGTTAACAAACCATCTGGCTGACCCAGCAGTCGATCACTGAACCCTGTCATTTCAAAGTGAACGCTTCGACCGCGTTCCTTTCCAGAGGAATCATCTCCATCCAAATATTCAGCTTGTTGTAAACTTTCAGATGTATAAGTAGAAATATCGTAAAAGAGTTGTTTCGCTTTAATAACAGTTGGGTTTTGATTAGAAACTGATGTTTGCGACTCCTCTCTTTCAAGTTCCTCAACCGACTCATGTTTTACCACGAGATTGATGATGTTTTGAGCCCACTCTCGAAGTTCTTTGGTAGGTTCCTTGCCTGAAAGCAGTTCAGTTGCCTCTTCTTTGCTGGTGTAAGTGAGTGTGTTTTCTTCATCTGTAAACAACACATTATTCTGGACAAAAGTCATGCCAGCAACATCATTTTTTGTCCATCGCTCAGGTAGGTGAGCCTGCAAATACTCTAACAGTTCACGCAAATCATGTAAACGGTGAATGATTGTTTGAGTTTGTTTGCAATACGAAGTTGGATCAGAGTACCCATCGAGAGGGCCGTAACGATTTTGATTCAAGATTCGCTCAAAATGAGGGCGGACCTGCTCTTTAGAGACCCCAGCGGTCTCGAGTTGGCGTTCGAGGTTGTTGAGAACCGTTACAGCATCCTGTGAACTCATCAAAAGAATTCTCAGCAAGGGGACAAACGACAGGCGCATTTCATCTGGAAGCAGGGTTGAAATCCTCATCTGGTTCAAAATATCCAACCCCATAGCGAATGTGGGTGAGGCTATACCCGTTCTTTTTCTCATGTTTGGATTTTTATCCAAAGGGTCATCCTCTGAGTTGGCATAAAGATACCGAGCTAAGCTTGCAGGAGCGCTTCGAGATGGAAGGAAGCGGTCACTGGTGTCGCTTGGTACGTCTCTCAGGACTGACAAATATCGCTCAACTCGAGGATGAATTACGAGGTATGCACTACCATGTTTGAACAACAATTTCAAATCAATTGAGTCCAGTACGTGATTGATTTCGTTCGATAAGTCGCTGAATTGCTGATACGCACCTTCCTCATCGTGAGTGTCACCTAAATCCAATTCTCCATCCAGTTGTAATGTGTGATATTGGACGATTTCATCCCACACAGATGTTGCAAATCGCGCAATATCGTCTTTTCCGATCTCACCAATAGGTTGGAGATTATCCACAATGTCTTTTTCGAATATGGCTTTCCCTTCATTGATGATTGCTAATGGTAAGAACGATGTAAAATATGCAGGTGCTAACGCTCTAAGCACCTCGGCAGTGAACACACCCATCTTAGGCAAGACACGCTGAAGGAGGTTTTCATTCACCAACGATGGTGCAATGTTGTTGTACTTTTGTAGACTGTTTGAAGTTCTGATAATCCCAATATCAAATTGACGTGTAATGTTTTGATTGGAGGACCAAAGGGTTGTGTTATTCTCCGCAATTTGGCTCTTGTACATTTCACTTTCAGCATGATTTTTGGAGATAAAATCGCACAACACACTCAGCTCAATTAGAGAATACCACCTCAAAAGATTGGCTATGTGGAGGCCAGAAACCCCGTAGGCACGCGACAATTGGTCTCGCTCATTCGCAGTTGTATCGTACACTAAGTCCGATGAGACATCCCATAATGAAGCGACTGTTTGACAAAAATCATGAAGATCAACTTGTTCTGCCCCAGCCATATGAATCACATCGTAGGGGTTTGTATCCAGCATGTATCTGTATCGACTTCCAAACATTCCGGTAAAAAGGTCTTGGTATTTTTGACTCGGACGCTGGGTTATGAACGCGATGTTTTTTACGGGCGAGGCGGATTTTGGATTGACTTGCAGAGAGGAGACCAGCGAGTTGACCATCCTGGTGAAGGCCTCAGGGACCTTATACGTTGAACCTGTGGGTTTTACTGAAACGGCTTCTGAAAGACTTGCTGAATCTCTTTGGTTCAACAGGCCGACAACCAAAGGCGGTTCTGTGATGCTGACCATATCTTTGTGATCGAATTCTTCAACATCACTGTTAATGTACACGCCTGGCTCGGACGGCAATCTTGGTCCGATTATATTTAGCATCAAATCGAAAATAACTGAATTGAACACTGTGTATGCGTCTCCACTGGAATGTATGTGGTTGGATGTTTCAACACCCATCTCTAAATGACGATTGCTTACAATGATTGATTTAACCCCTACATCTGAACCTGAACCGCTCAGCGATAGAATGTGCCGATGAATTTTACTCATGGCAGAATTGTACTTGGCTAATGACCCAGCATAAGATTCGATAATCCCTCGAAGTTGATCTAACTTTTTTGCCGAGTCCTCTGCATCAGTAATCACCTTATCGAGCGAACTATACAGTGACTCAAGCCCTGTTTTGGTAACTTTGAATTCAGGAATCTTGGACCCTAATTTGATTTTTCTTTCAGAATGCAAGCGTCGTATCACCGATTTCAATTGGTCTCCAGTCAAATCTGGCTCGTAGTGAAGAACTTCTTTTCGTTTATCCCCATCTTCGCTTTGTGATTGTTTATCTTCATCCTTACCTCGAATGAGAAGGGTGAGGGGGTCCCTCGCCAGTTTAATCCACTCATTCCAGAATTGTACAGCGGGACGGACACCCCCTGCTTCTTCCTCAGTGCACCAGTTGGAGAAGTACTTGGCATTCTCTGCGTCCTCGGGAAGCGTCCCAAGAGCATCTAAGACGAGTTGTTGCGTACCTATCATCGCCTTCACGGTTTCACTGTTGATTTCGTTGAACATTTCACTAGGTAGTTTCCCTAAATTCAGTCCTTTTTCCGCTACACCTCTTCCATTCAGTTTTTTCATTGATGCGGCGGCCTCAATGAATTCTTCGATCATTTGTGTGCCACGAACCCCTTCAGTACCTCCGTTAAAATGTACATTGAGCTTAGCAAAAACCTCCTCTGTTTTCATACTTGACTTATCATCAAGTTTGTTGCAATGTTTCGTGCTAAGTGCGTGTATGAGATTCTTTGAATCTCGAATCATTCCTGTCGAAGCGTCTTTGATTTGGCGTTCAAATTTACGAATGTGACTGATTTCAATCGGATCGTGGATAGCATGTATTCCATCATAGTGGGCCTGAAGGATATCACTGATGATGAATGGAGTGTTCACCTTAGCAGTTGAACGCTTTTCAGAGGATCCTTCGCCCACCGAGATCACCCAAATCACTGGTTTCTCACCGAACGTTTTGCGCGCACGCTCAAGTACCGGCAGCACCATTCCGCTACCGCTGCCACCTGCGAGACTGTGGGTGATTACGATGTGCTCAGGTGTGCGGTTTCCTTTCTTACCCACATCTTTCATTGCCTCAGAAATATCTGTAGCGTAGCGGAATCCAAAGGCACGACCAATTCCCGTTGCACCACCAGCACCGTCTCCGGTATCGATTAATTTCAGAATATTTCTTCTCCAGCGTGTCACATTTGACGCTTTGTCGGATTTGAATTCATTACCCCAATAATAATATCCAGGGGCGTCATTTTTTGCGAGTTTGTCGACCTCCTCGCCCAAATTGATGGCCAAGAGATGGACCTTTTTATCAAAGATATTTTGTATTGTGGATTCGGCTTTCCTCCTATCCTGGAGGTTTTCGGAGTTTGTCTCTTTCATCAACGAATAAAGATTTTTCTTATACTCTCCGGTAATGCCCAATGCGGTAAGGAGGGCTGAACATCGTGCGTCGGAGAGGTTGGAAAGGCAAAAAGTAATGCATTCGCGTAAAATCTGTCCGCCTGCTTGACCTAAGCCAATCCATAAAAGTGAACCTTCCTTGTTCCCGCCTGAAAAAGAATCCTTGAATTCTTCAAACCATTCTTCAATTTGTTCATAAGTCGATTTAACTTCAGATTCGAGTTCATCAAGAGTTTTAAGTCCATTTCGATGTGCTTTGAGATCATCTCTATATGAATTTATTTTCTCGTGGCCATCTTGGCGAACGACGCCAACGTCTTTCAGTACAGCTTTATCGCTGATATACTCTCTTGAATTTTTTAGTAAATCCTCACATTCATCAAACTTGCCTTTCAATGATTTAAACATAGAAAAAGAATCATCAATCCATTTCTGAGAGGTTTGACCCTGAGACTTGAAATATGCCGGGAATTCATTCTCGATTTCCTGTGCCATTATTTTGGTCAGCTTGTGTTTTTGAGTTAACATCGAGATTTGAGAGGCGAGTTGTTTTGGTGAGTGCTGGACAATGGAAGATGTTGTGACTTGATTTTTACAAACTCCCTGTATACTCTCGCAAAGGACGATTGACTCATCAACACCTGACTGATTCTGCCTTTTTTGCTCACGCAATGCGTCAAGAATCGGGATAACCTTGAGATTGACTTCCTTGTATTCCTCCTGAATGCCATCGAGGGGATAATGAAGAGCAATCTTTGGTACGGGGGTGTTTCTCAAGCTAATCAGCCCATCAATTAGAGTGTCTGGACCGTGGGAAAGAACATCCATCACAAGGGAATTTAACATTGCCTTGATATAAACTTGATTAAACTCGTTCGGAGCAAGGTGTCCGAGGTAAAGACGATAGATTGCTGTCATTTGTCCAGATTCCCAGTCCTCATTATTGAAGAAAGGAATGGGGAATCTACGTGGAAATTGAGGAGTGTGTAGATCGAAGGGCGAAATCTGGTTTGCTTTGGCGATATCGTTTTGCAAAGTATGGAGTGACGTTGTGAAATTATCCGTGAGAGTTCTCAAAAACTTCTTCAGATTTTCTAAATGTTGTTCGATTGCTGGAAGCAACGCTGATTCTGGCCCATTGGAGAAGAATCCCTCGAGTGAAATAATCATCTGATAAAGCTCAACTGGAATCACCGCATGCTTTTTCGACAAATCCTCACCTTGGGTGCGGGAATGAATCTGTAAAAGGTAATGGTGAGTGAAATTAATACAATAGAGCAGAGTTTCAGATTCGTTTCTGTTGAGTTTAAATTTTAAGGAATTTTGTGTTTCTGAGTTGTGGATTGAAACCATGTAGTCCTCAATGTCTTTTGGGATGACTCTTTGAAAGATGTAGTTATCATCTTTATCAATTTTGACAGTGAACTCACAGCCACTGCCAGGCAATAATCCGTGTGGAGCAGATTCAAACTGGATATTTTGGCTTGAGCGCTTGAGTTTAGCACCAGTTGTTTTCCTCACTTCGATAGGACGAATGTCCGGTGAAAGGTATTTATCAACAAAAAATTGCAATGACACCCCAGTGATAGTACGGACATTAATTGAGTTGATTTCTGTTGGACTCGGTTCAGCCATACGACGACGAGCGCGTATTATGACATAAGGTGTTCGCCTTCAATTTCAAGAGAATCAGACCATGTCCCGGTCCAACATTCACTTGAGATCACGATGAAGGATTCCTTTGTGGCGTCTTGATGGCCGATATGAATCATTTCTTGTGGTTCATGCGAGAAAAGTTGATGCAATTGTAGGCCTAAACCCTCAAGTCGCTGCAATGTATATTTTTCCATTTTTGAATCAATAATTTCATCAACCCTACTAATGGGGTGTTGAGAAGAAGACTGCCGCTGATCCAGACCGGGAGCCCAGATGATTCGAGCCGGGCCTTGACATCGTTGAATTGAGAGTTTTTCCATGGAAGCCATTGTCTCCTTAATTCCCTTTGAATCATCAGGAGAAATGCTGATGAACAGGAGCGCGATTCCCCTGTTTGGTTTGAGGCGCCCAAACGAAGATATCGCATCATGAACGGCTTTTGTAAATAATGAACTTGGGAACTTTGAGTAATCTTGGTCAGCCCATAAAAAAACATCTGTCCATGTATGTAGTTTTGAACTATGGGGGAGTTCGTACAAACGCTTTAGCCACTCAAACAGTACATCATACTCAGGGTTTACTTGCCATTGATCGAGGAATTCCACAACATCACCAAATTTTGTCGAACGCTTCGCAATGGTGTGAAATCCATCGAAAAAATCAAATTGAAGTTCCGCTTCTACTTCGAAGGCTGCTCTGTTGCTGTCTTCATCGATCTTTACCAACGAATGCATGCCATGGAATAGGGCGAGAATACCATCTGTCATAACGATTGAATTTGCTTGATCGTATTTGCGATCCATCCATCGAATCGATCTTTCTTCTCCAAATTTCTGTTTAATGATGTTTGTAGCTGCTTTGAGCATGTTTTGAAGTGGAGTGTCGGCAGAATAGTCCCTTACTTGATCGGAGTATAGAGGAGAATGAATCCGTCTACGAGTTTGAAGTGGTAACGAAACAAGATGGGCCAAAGGCCTGACAACGACCATGCTCTTACCGGGTGGAATTGGATAGGCTGTGTAACGACTTTCCTTGCAATATAGTAGTTCAGTCGAAGGCTTAACGCACTCTTCAAGGGTTGAGGTGATAACGTCTTTATTTGAGTTCATTCGTCAATTCCTCCTGGAAGTCGAGCCCGAGGCCGTCGATGAGGAGGAGCACTTCTTCTCCATCATACTCGTGGACATCAATAATTCTTGCTGCTGGTAATTCGAGAGGTATATTGACTGGAAGATGGAATGGGACAAAAACCGTTGCTGGTACACGAGGAATGTACTGAGTTGAACCCTTGGAGGCAAATTGTTTGCTGGGTGAAATGCGATTTAAATCAAAGTTCGAAGGCAACCCTGCAAATCTTTCCACTAACAAATGACGAAAATCCTCTGGTTTGAGCTGCATCCATCGTAATGCCATGACCATGAACCCTGATCCTCCAATGGGATATGGGTGGTCAACTCCTGGTGACATAGAAGCCCAGCCCTTTGATCTGAGGCCATGGAAATGCTCATTTGATTGCAAAAATTCTGCAACTCCTTGGAAAAAGCAATCCATCTCCTCCTTTAGATCAGGAGGGTCTTCATCAACAATCCAACCGTTTTTCAAAGTGACTGCATTAATCAAACCTAAATCTACTTCCATTATTCTTGTTAAATTAGAGAAAGGAATTTCCTCGAATTCGATCAATGAGATTTTATTTTGTTTTTCATACTCTTCGAGAAAAAGTTGGTCGATTGGCCAAAGTGGTTGGGAGGAGCATCGATCGTAGCCTACTGCATATTGCAGTTTAGCATCGGAATCAATTTCGCTTGGGAACCTGGATTGAAATTTTCCAAATTCAATCAGAAACAAGCGTCGACTCTTACCAGCACTGTGTGAGAAACCAACAAATGGATCATTTGGAACATGCTCATCGGCTTCATCAGAAAAATCAAAGCACTTTAGTAAGGCATTCCGGGAAGGGAAGACAGTGTTTTCCAAAGCAATGATTTCGACTTTTTCCCTAGCATCCCTGCCCATAGTGCAATAGTGTGAATAAGCGCAAAAGTTGCAAGAGGTTGAGTCAACGAGTTCAAGATCACCGTCAAACCATTCAGGATGCACACAATCAAAACGATCTGGGTCTTTTTCCGAAGGGGCGATCGCTTGGAGTAACTCTGTCGCTACAGATCGATACTTCACTGAGGACTCTTCTGCGAGAAGTGAGTAAAGAAGAAACGATATCTTTTGAGATTTAATTTTTCGAAATGTTGGCTCTATGATATTTAAATACGGATCGGAAAGTGGAATTGGTTCCATGTGACTCACCTCAGGATAACCGTTGATATGCCCACCATGAGATCAGAATGAGATCTTGATCAAAGGTCATCGTTCTTAGTTGCAAGATTTGTTGTGTTGTGTCAAAAATTGCTGAATCATAATTTATGGAAGTTTTGTCAGACAGGTGTTCTGAAACGCAAAAGCACCATTCTTCAAAGTCTTCAACTGCTGAGGAGATGTGCCTTATCAGTGGCGAATTTTGGTATGTGGAATCTGACTGTTTCTCAAGAGGTGCTGCAAGGTCAATCAATAAACGTGATCTGAGGAGCCACCAAGGAGAGAATTCATACTGATCCCACCTCGACGAGTTATAGGCGAGAAAGAGAACAAACTCGTCATATTGTGGATTGTTGGAGAAAAGCATGCCAACGCGCTCATCCGGGCTGTAACTCGTAAAACCATATCCCTGAAGCAATTTAACGCTACGTTCGCATTGTTTCAGCAAATTACGGAAAAGATTAGCCTTCCTAGGCAACTCCCAATCCAATTCTACGGTTTGGGGGGAGCTAATAGCTTGAAGCAATTTTATCAATGCAGGAAGAGTTAACATCCGACCAAGAAGTTCCCTCATTTGACGTATACGCCCTTTCTTAACATATTCAACTGCCCCAGTAAGCCAATCAGTATGGACTGACTTGAACTCCTTATTCCACAACAACTCTATGAAATCATCTGGTTCATCAACTGTAGCTTCGAGAAATTCTTCCAAAGTAGCCAATGTGGCTTTAAAGACGAGCGGGTCCTGGATGATTCTTTCAGTTTCTAGTTCAAAAAGGTCTCGCTGCCGCTGTATAAGGTCCAACTGAACCGCTGAGAGGACTGTCGATGAGTCTCCGTCCAGCCAGTACTTTAACTGCTGGTACTCCCGGGCTTTATGCTCTAAATTGATGGCTTGAGAAGATCCATTGGGAAATTTCGCTCCACCAAAATGCCGAGCTAGAACCACTCCAAGCAATACGGTGAAGCAGGTAAGCATGAGGGTGAATTGCTCAAACTTTCGAGACGAAAGGGCTAGTAAACTAAGCATGAATGATAAGCAGATAATTAGCCACATAATGATCGAAATAATCATGCGATTTTCTCTGTAACGGGTTTCCATCCCGGGCCGGTCTGAGAGATTACTGTCAAGAAGTTCACTGATTTTATGCCTTAATTCAATCGACAAGGAAAGCAAGAATACTCCAAAACCAAACACTAGCATTCGCCCTACATTCGCCAGATTGAGATCAAAAATACCAGTCGCCCCGATGATGATTAAAACCAGAGATGCGATTGAAAGGAAAGTGGAGCCAATTGGGGTTGTTTGGGCAGGGTCACGAGTCAATTGCAACACCCCCGAAGTCAACAAGTGGATCAAGCACGAACACAATCATGTAGGAACCGTTAGGCAAGACAGTCTCGTCAATGCAAAGATGTTGTTTTGAGAATTCATTTAGATCAGAGTATTGATACATCTGAAAATCAATCTTAGGTCTTTGATTTAGACAGATATTCATGAGAGGAGTCGTGAAAGAGGATGTCTCCACAAATTGGTTCTGATGATTAATTAGAATGACACTTAGAACGCCAAGCGTGTGCTTTGATGGACCTCCAAGATGCCATTTCTGGTGCGTGGATTTGATGAGTCGGGCGAGAAAACTTGGAACTTTCTCAGATCGAAGTCTGTAATCGTTATCCATTGTTTCCGGTTTGAATTTTAAACTCTTTGAGAACAGCAACTGTTGACCAAGAAGGCCTTCGATTTCTAACAATTCATCTGAACTTTTATCATGTTTCATGTCGACGGTGAAAGTACAAATCATCGATGTCCCCGGTATAACTTGTTCTTGTTCAAAGGATGCGATCGTTAGTTTCTGGGAACCAAGGCTCTGAGCAACTAATTTTTTTGAACAACCAATCTTCTCAACCCGCATGGAAACTTGATTATTTGCATGGAATATTTTACCGCGCAACAAGAAACCAAGATGGCCGGAATCATGGCTTCGCCTCCAACAGGAAAATTGATTGATTTTCCCATTTTTCAAATCAATTTTTTTATCTTTTTGGGACGCACACTTTACGCACCAACTCTCTTCTTCAACATGTAGATCTAGAAGAGATTTGAACTCATGCTCATACACCTCGGAATAATCGCAGTGTATGCCTCTTGCCGAAATCATTCCAAGATGGGAAAGGGAATTCATATTGCTGTTGAGGACCAAATCCTGCGGGAGAGAGTTAACTTCTTCCAAAGGAGTGAAATTGTCGTTGACTAGATTTATCAATTGTTCTTTTATGAACTGCCTGCATTCAAGGGCGTCCGAAGCCGCTGTTCGTAGAGAAAGAACTTGAATGGCATTGGAGAGTTCCTGTAAACTAGCAGAAAATTCTGTTTCTCCATTCACAAATGAAGGTGAGTGGCTGTTTCCAAATGTCATCGGATGCCCTCCTTGTCATTGAGTAGGTAATGGAGGAATTGTAGTTTAAGGCCACCACAAAGGACATTTGCCTTGTGGGCTATTGAGAGTGAAGAAGAGTCTGACAAAATTGAAGGGTTTGATGATTGGTCACCGTATATACCTGGGGCTTTCCGATTCCCTCTCATAATCTCAGATGTAGTGTCACTGATTGAGGTTTGTATCAATGATCGAATTTGATCACTGCAGTTCGATTCATCTGCATAGTTGGTGAGTCTGTCGTGGGATGCAAGAAATAGATCGGGAGGGTTTTCCAACCCAAGTGACAATTTCCGTCCCCAATCGTCACAACTCGGTGCATCAACAAGCACTTGCTCAAGTGAGAATACACTCAATTCTGAAATCGACGAAAAATTGTTGTCGCGAATCAGCTTTGTGTACCATCGGGATAATTCTTGGACAGAATGGCGACACAGCTCAGCAACCGTTCCTTCCCTCCCTGACAAATTATGAAAAAGAGACACCATCAGTGAAAAATATGAGCGCTGTGCATAAACCCGGAGCAACTTTTTACTTGTTGAAGGATTTAATCCTACGAAATTGTTCTCAAACTCCAACATCTCGGAATTTCTGCTCCGAGATGTAAGCACTGTGTTCAAGACTGGAGTTTCTTTGGAGGATTTGAAGACTTGAGTTCGAGCATCCTCCCAACTCATTTTTGGATGCCTCCAATCGATGTTGTACACCACTGAGCCAACATTCAGACTCAATGTGCCAATTGGTATTTTGGCACGTTGAATGGTAAGTGAATTCGGATCATTTGGTATTGACAAAAGCGTGAGGCATAACCATGAGGTCCTAATTTCAGAGTGAGTGATTGAAGTGCGATATTTCTTGATGAGTTCATGCCATGAAGTGTCCATTTCATCAAATAATTCAACAACAATCCTGTATGCAGAGTTTATTCGAAGTCCTGTTCGTCGCACAGGCGTGAAATGGAGAAAAGGTCTCGATTTTTGTTGGAAGTAGCACATGATCGCCCCTTGACCTGCATCCCATCTCACCCTCACCGAACTGGGGTCAATGAGTTGCGCATTCCCTTCATCATCCCAATAGAGGTATTCGATATCTTTCCTATCTAATTTGGAATTGATATGCCTCATGAATAGGGCAGAACCCAACCAGCTGGAATTCTCTGTGTTCCCAGAGAGCACTCCAACTATCAACGAAAATTGAATGAGAGCCAAATAGACGACCCCCTCTGAAAGAGCCTGGTTGGTCAGAAAACCAAAGATTGCGTGGAGAATGAACGCTATGCATACTAAAGCCGTACAGGCAGCCATGGTAACTTTGGAGGCAACGATATTAACCAAGTATGTCCTTAACAGGGATCCAAGAGCGAATGAAGCAAGTGTGATGGCGAACACCGAAAGGAGAGATGGGCCAAGAAAAGGGTTGTTTACGGGGCTTGAAATCACCAACCCAACACTGAAAATGATTGAGTAAAGATAAGCAAGAAACACCAATGTTTTTGTGTCACCAAGTGAGAATGCAAGGTAAAGATTTTTTATCGATTCAACCAGGGGCTTGAAAGCATCGAGTGGACCATTAGAGTCTAAGGGTAATGCGTCTTCATCGTCCAAGACTATCCCTTCTGCTCAAGTAATTTCTCTCTAATGTTTACGATACGATGGGCAAGGTCGAGTACCTCGTCTGGCAGCAATTTTTCACTTGGAGGGACCCGGATGTTTTTACTCTTGCATTGATCAAGCACTGCGTGCATGTTCGAGAAGATATGGTCTTTTTGTCGCTCTTGGACCTCGAGGAGAACCGCTAATTCTGCTGCGCTGTTGAGAGTGGAGTTCGCGAGCCTTTGCTCCAACTGGTCGATTTCAGCAAAACTGGGATTGTTAGAATGCTTCCGACTCCTGTTTGGAAAGAAGTGGAAATACCTCTTGGGAGTTGTGTATGTCTTTTTTATCCACCACGCTAGCCCCATGTCAACCACCTAAACTTGCTTCTATCTTTGACAGTTGGTTTGAGAGAATGAGAAGTTTCTCTTTCAATTTATCATTCAAGAAATTCTGACTTACATTCGTAAGAGAGTTTCCTAAAAGATATTCGTAATCTGCTTGCATAACTTGACTCAAGGAACTGAGTGTTGCCTCGCTAAGAAGGTTTGAGAAATCCACAAGGACCCTTCCAAAAGCAACCACTGCTTCATTTCTTGATGAAATATCAACTTCAGTGTTGGTGAAAAAGTCAATATGTCCAACTTCATTTGAAGAAAGGATTTGAATGGCCTGTTGAAGTTCGTCGCCAATCCCATGCCGCGTAATCACCGAGATTTCAGATTTCGAAAGAACCTGCAGAGATGTCAGTGTGTTTCGCACCAAACTCCACCTCTAGACTTATTCTTCAAGAGCGAACATATCAGAGTAATATTCAGAGTTGCCGTCATCCATACTCGCTAATACCTTTTCCATGAATCCGAAATTTTTCTTGGTAGCCTGCTTCATTTCACTGACAATCGCTTGACTATCCATGAGCCCCACGATTGTCGGCTTCGTTTCACCTTTCGCTACAAATTTCAAAAATCGCTGTTGATAACCAAGAGAAATGGTTATGTCATTGTTGTCCTCAGCTTCCGATCTTAATCCGACGCACTTTGCGACCCAGTTAGAGAACTGAGTTTCCATCATCAGCTGTTTCTCTGCTTTAGATTTCAATTTTTTCATCTTGTTTCGAAGCATTGTGACCTCTTCTGCTGCTTGATTGACCTTTTCATCCACTTCTTGAATTTCTGACTCGTTTTCTTGAATTTGGGCCTTAACCAACCCCAACATTTCTTTCGCCTTTAGCATTGGTTTCTTTTCCATAAGGAGGGTTGCGTATTTTGACTGAAGTCGCCATCGTTCAAGTTCATTTGGGAGAATTTTCTGAGATAATTTGGATTTTTGCGTTGATTTCGAGAGACCTCTTCCGAGGAGAAATCCAATCAATAAACCGACAACAAGAGATACTACAACTGAACCGTAGACACTTAGTTCCATACCCAAGCCATAATTTCATTCGATATAACTACTTCGCACCATCAACTGGATTATCTTTGGCAACTACCGCTGTTCCCGCCGTAGTTTCAACGTTCTCTTTTCCACCCTCAGTATACTTTGCCGCAGCTTCACTCAACTCTAGTCCGGAAAGATAAGCGTCGTTATTTATGTCAAAAGTCTTAGCAAATTCTAAGAAAGCCGCAACATCACGAATGTTGTTTTTCCTAACAATTGCTTCTAACTTAGTAAGATTGTATTCATAATTCTGTTCTGTCGATTCTTGTGACTCTGAATTTTCCTTCAAATTTGAAAGATATTGATCATGACGGTTACGAAGTAAACGTGCTAATGCTGCCACGGCACCGATGAACCCGCATAAAACAACCACGAACATGAATTTGAACACATTTGTATCGGTGGTTGCCTGGGCTGTTTGGATCAATTTCTTTGTGTTTTGAACCTCTTCTGCAGGGTCAAGGTCAGAAGAAACGGTAACTGCCTCTAGAGAAAAGGACAGTCTTTCACATACGAAAGCATCAGCGCAATCTTGGGTGATGAATCTACCATACGCCCCGGAAGACAATTTTTGGAAGTCTGTAGTGTCCCGATTATACATCGCATAGTCAACAATCACGGGTTCAACTTTCACATCAAAGACCCCATCCGGGAACTGTTGGTCGGGAAGACGGCAGGTATCAGGAATTGCTGATTCAATATCCCAATCTAGAGGGAAGTACGTCCCCACGCAGTAGACTTCAACAACCCTCTTTGATTCTGATGCAGTGAATGTAATTCTCCATACAATCTCATACACCCCATCTTTGTCGGTAATCAAGTTGTAGCACTCTGAAAGTGGCGAGGTGTCTTGGCTTTGCAAAAATCCATCTGAAGTTTTTTCGATTCGATCACTGAACGAAAGAGGACACAAAGTCGACATATCTTCGTTGAATGTGGGTTCATTATCATCGATTCTGTAAATTGAATCTGCCCCGATTTCAAGTTCGTTAGGTAGTGACTTTTGTGAAAGGCCCATGTAATCTTGGTAACTCAAAGTCACCTGTAAAGTGTCGAGATTAAACAATGGTGCTGGGTGAGAATGTAATGTTTCAGATTCATTGCGTATCGAAGAGTGGTTTATCTGAATGGTAAATTTCAAACTTCCGTTAGCGAGGAATAGGAATTCTCCGGGGATGACTTCGCATGAATTTGATTGAAGATTCACAGATTGTACATCGTATTGAGTAAAGTCGTAATTGACAGAACACGAAATGAACTGTTCGATACTGGCAAAACCGCGTTCAAAGAGGTAGAAATTGCCTTCCGTGACCGATGGACTGAGTATGACACTGAGTTCAGAGGATGAATGGCTTTCACCGACATCTGATGCAAGGATGGCCAAATCTGACCAGGCCGATGTATGCTCTATCAAGCTCACATGGATAGAATTTATTTGAGAGAATTGATCGGACAGAACCAACTCGAAATCCGTGTCGTATGCATATATATTCGGTAAGATAAGCCGACCTGAAGTCACGTCAATGACTTCTGAGCTCGCTCCTTCCTTCTTGATAATCAATTGCACATCCCTAAGGTCCTCGAGATCGATTTCTAAATCAAAGGCGACTGGGATTGTTGTGACGCTCGGTGATTTTCGGGTCCACAAGCATTTCATTTGACGCACGCTATTTATTGGTTCGATTTCTATGCACTGCACGTGCATATTGTCATATTCAATATGAGACTTCACTAAATCTACACGTGTTGTTAAAATCGAAAGGGTTTGGTACGAAATTGTGGAAGATCTACCAAACGAATCCATTGCAGTGATGTTTATTTGGTTATTTCCGAGGAGATCTGTAATCATGGCGTATTGTCCGGAGTCGAACTCTTCCGTGCCGTGGTTTGTAGAAAGGGTGATGTTTGTCAAGTCATTCACCCTCCAAACCAGTTCACAAGTGCTACAAGAGAGAATACTAACATCATTGAGAAGTCCGGTGGAAGCAATGTCCAGAATTTCAATAACAGGTGCGGATGTATCATAGGTAACCCGCGAAGAAAGAGTCGTGTAACTTCTGCCAATCTCATCCGTTATGGATACCGTCATGATGTAAGTCCCTTCCTCAATTTCTGATGAAGAGAAACTTGTTGTGGTCACGGAAAATTCACCATTTGCACTTGCAAAGCTTAGGTTCACAGACTCGATTCCAGCTCTGTATTGAGGAGTACGTATAGAGATAATCTCACCGGTTGGCGCCATGGTCACATCCATAGCCATGTCGCATGCAACATTGCCTTCACAGATGACTCCATCCCAAATTGGATTAATTTCATCGGATACTGAGAAAGTCAAGAAATTGGAAGCAACAATATTCCCCACATTATCCCTGCCCATAACCCCGATAATAACGGTCTTACCGCGGAAATTTTCCAGGGTGAAACTGTCTTTGAGCCCTCCAATATTTTGGGTAATGTTGGTTGTGTTATCACTTGACATAAAGATCAAGTCGTAATTTCCAAGCAGCAGTGTTCCTTCGTCATCATCGATGTTGATATCCACCACACAATTTGATGTCAAATCTATCACTGTTCCGAAATTGATTGAGCAACTGCTGTTAACGGAATATGTTACTATTGGGGTTTTTTGATCGAGAGCAAATGTCTGTGTCTTTCCGAAAGAGTTCCCTACATGATCTGAGATGTTCGCAGTAATGGCTATGTTTTCACAACCCACTAAGTCGTAATCTGCTAGGAGAATAGCTGTTTTTATGGGCACTTGGTACTCTTTCGAAAGTTCAACACATTTGAGATGAAGATTTCCGGACATTGTAAAATTGTAGTCCGCTGAAAGATCAACGAACCGCAAAGAGCCATCGTGGGAAGCAATGAATTCACTGAGGAAGACATTTGAAGCTGAATAGGAGGAAAAATTGAACGTTGGAGATTGGTCATCAATGGTTAATAAAAGAGATGCGTAGTCTTGGTTCTGAAGAATATCCCGAGTGCTAATCTCGACACGGATCGTTGTGTTCGTATTGGGAAGTGGCATGGTTAAATTTATCTGGTTGTTTTGAGTGATTGTCAGCAATAGCTCACCAGAAACCTGGTCAGTTACGGTGATAAGAAGGGAGCAATTTTGTTGAACAAGATCAGAACAAGACACGAGTATTTGGCCATCTGATCGAGAAATGGCCTCTTCCAATGAAATTCCTGGACCCACTGATATGATGTTCAACACTGGGGCTTCGTCGTCAAAGGTCAGATTCAATTGAATAGAAACGACATTACCTACCCTATCTTCAATGATTAATTCTACCTGAGACCCAGTTATTGGAGGAGCGACCCATGTTTGATTGACATCATTTGACCATGCAGTGATCGTTTGGCCTTGTTTCCATGATACGGAATGAATGCCAGCTATATCATCAAAGCAAACGAAAGTGCTATTTCGATTGCTTCGGAGAACGAGGGTATCCATTTCAATGTAAGCACCGGACACAATCGAGCAGTATCCTCCGACGATATCGGCTGATAGAGATATTTCTCTTGTTGCATAATTCCCTAGCCCATCATACATTACAAGTTGGACTATGACCGATGATAATGTTGTGTTGATCGATATAAGGATCGATTGTGATGAGGAGTCAATCGAGCAGACAACACCTAACTGACCCACACATTCTACTGTCAAAGGTACTGGATGCGTCACATTAAGGACCATTTGTAAACTTCCGTCATGAAGAACCGTAGTTCCGAGCATGACCGTACTAGCGAGATGGTTTTGTTGAACCATAAGGAACCCTGTATTTATTGAATATACCTGTTGAATTGAGTAATTATTACTCCTAACATGCCCCACGCAATCAACTGCTTGAATCTCAATCCAAGTACTATTTTGAGGGACTGCCAGAGATGTATTGGTGGTTAAGGCAACTGAGTACCCCCCCCATTTTGCAAAGCCTCCTGAGATGCAATCTGAATCTTGCATCTCGATTCGAAGTACAGGTGAGATGCCGCCAAAGAAGATGTTAGAACCATTGATGGAGCTGTTCGCCTCTCCACTTACAGAGAGAGTAGGTAAAGCGTTGTCCACGATGAATGTCAGATTATGCGTAGTTACTAGCCCAACGCCATTTTTTAACTCGATGTAAAGGGAGCGACTACCTGCCCCAGGTGGGGAAAGTACGGTACCAGTACTCGAGAGGTTTGGATTGCAGATTGTAGTAGAAATGCAATACTGGATTGATTGAACACCTGTTGAATTATCAAAGGCTTGAATTGAGAAATATCCAGTGTTCGATTTAACAAACTGCTGTGAAGACGATGCGGGCCAAACTATGTTAAATTCAGGCGAGGATGAATCATAGGATACATTCAGAGAAGTACTCGCATTATTTCCAAACATATCGATGACGCTGCACACAAAGATACCACTGCTGTTGATGTTGGTTGCTGTATTGCCTTGAATTGAACCACCTGAACCACTCCAAAATAGATCATAGGAAGGAGAGATTGAACCCGGAGAAGCGCTACAGGTATGGTTGGAAAGCATTCCTGACCACACGAAATCAAGATCAGGAACAGTATTACTGGTAATCCATTCTGGAGCCACGATAGATCCATGATAAGTTAAATTCCTAGTTAAAGTGAAATAATTCCCAGTCGAATCTTTAGAGTAAATCTCTATGGTCAACGCCTGCCCAGGTGTTTGTAAATTGGCGCATGTTGTCGAAGACATTAATGTGGAAAAGATTCCACTGATGGAAAAATTCTGTACGAGGGGAGAATAATACTTAGCGCAAGAGACGCCACTATAATTAACAAATATGCTCAATTTTGAGACCAAGGATAGTTCATCACTCGCATTAATGTACACAGTCGAGTTAGATCCAAAATGGTTACCAGCGTAAAGATTCGTTTCAATTGACAGTGTTGGGTGGACGCCATCAAGAATGATTGTTCTGTTTAATTCTGTGACTAAACCAAGGTCGTTGGTCACTCGAATACTCAAATAATGCTCCCCTGAACCCGCTGGTGTGATGAAATAACTCTGGTTCGTCACAAGAGAAATATTGTCCCAAAGCACATCGATTCGAGGTGTAAACTGATTATTTGTACCGATTGAATGATTTGAGCCAGGCATCAACATCGAAGAAAATGCGATTGTGACGGAAGGCGGATCTGAATGATGATTCATGTTCATTACGGTCTGACGCGTATTTCCTGCGAAATCAGTTCCATTCATCAATAGAACGTATGCCCCTTGGTTTCGATGTATTTGGAAGATGCCGTTACTTACATTGAGACAGTTGTTTGTTCTTGCTTGGGATTCATTGACTCCTGCTTGAATACATGAATCGGACAAATCCGAAGGAATTGAGAGGAGAATTTCAGAATGGTTACTGGAGTTAAACGCAGATATATTTTTTGAATTCGTAAAATCTATTGAAAGGCTTGGGGCGATGTTATCAAAATTTATAAATTGTGATGTAGTGATTGTGTGTCCTGAATGTGACAGGACCGTTGCTCGCAACTCCACTGATGAATAGTTCCAAATCCAAATAGGAATGTTGGTGGAGCTCATTACAAAATTTGTGACATTCACGGCTAATGTCTGGTTTTGAGTTGAGCCAGCAATAAGAATCACCGAGCTAGCAGCAACTCCCGTATCATCACTGAAAATAACTTGGTTGATGGAATTAAGTCCAAAGAACAATCCATGTGAATTGTTGAATGTAATAATAGGTAACGTTACATCTCGTTGAATATTCACTGCCAAGGTTTCGCTTGAGTGTCCAAGTGCATCCACTGCTCTAATTTCAAGCCAAGATTGATTTGACAGACTGTTCGGCATGATCACCATTGACAAATATGTGTGTTGCTGTATTGTTCCATTATCCCATGACCATACGAAATGGGAGATGCCAACTCCTGAATCAGCTGCTGTAAGATCGATTATTGATCCATTTGCTAATGGTGAATTCGATCGAAGTTGAATTATTGGGCCATTATTGTCGACAATCACAACTGGACTTAATGAGGAGTTAGACAAATTAGAATCACTGAGGTATACTCGTACCTGAATCCGTAGAAGACTTGAGTCTTGTACCATAGAGAGGTTCATCGCAATGGAACTTTGATTCGTGTATAACCAACTACCTTCTGTTCCATTCACAATATAGCGGTACATATGCGATATGTCTGAACGGTCATTATTTAGTGACAGTAAGGTTGAATTTTTGACATAAATGTTAGAATCATAGGTTATTCCTTGGACCACAATCGTTGTGCTGTTCAATGATGATACATACTCAAACTGCCGTTGAGTTATGTTTTGATTACCAGCAACATCAACACATGAAAAGTCTACCCTGAGATTCAGATTAGAGTTTAGAGAAGGAATGAGGCCATACCGTAAGAGTATACTGGAAGTTCCATTGTTTTGGTAGATTAAATTGCTCCCATTCCAGATTCGCAGACTCGAACTATCAAGTGCGACTGCGTCATTACATGAGCCATTGAACCATTTGTCAGGAGTGATTACGCCACCAATCTGCCCATAATCAGCGAACATCATTGGCAAATCATTGTCGATGAAGACAAGGAGTTGTGTGGATTGTCCAATGTTGCCTACATGATCAATCGAGTAGCATGTAATCGCCTTCCAATCACCAGCTGTAACTAACGATTGCACGCCAACCAAGTAGTTGGGGGTAGAAAACTGAGCATAACCATTTATGCCGCTGCAGTAGGTTGTAGCAGTTCCAGAACTTGAATCATTACCTGCGGCGATTGAAAGAGACCGGATACCACTCATAATAGCAGATCCGTTTGGAAGATAGTGGATTCCATTTCCTGAAAGAGTGACCGGCCCCGGCCCGGATGCATCGACAAACAAAAGAGATGTGGAATTAATACATCGATTCATTGCATCGCAAATCGTGGTATTCACCCACATCTCCCCCTCAGGCAGACTGGTCATGTTTTGTATTGAAGTTGTTTGATTTATCTGACCGGAGAATAAGCTTGCAGTAGAGTTGGAATGGGTCATACTTAGATTCACTGTGAGTCCCGTAACCCACCCAGTTGAAGGAATGAAACTTAGGCTCAAATTTTGATGGACATAAGATCCTGAATGCACCGTCAAGATTTGCGTATCCAACGTTGGAGTATCATGCAAGTAAAGTAGTCCATTGAGTGATGAATTTACAGTATTGCCAACCCCGTCATCAGCCACTACATAAATTTCGAGATAACCTGAACCCGAAACCGTCAAAAATGATGAAAGTTGTACACTGGCAGACGGGCCCGACAAACTCATCCCAAACCAAGATACGTTAGTACCCTGTTGGAATTTGACATAAATATTTTCCATGTTACAACCATTTGTATCTACGCAAACAATCGACAAAGTCGTATTTTGGGAGACGACTGCATTGTCTACTATAGAGAAATTAACCCATGGCGTCTGAGCGTCAACAGAACCATTTATCCAACTAATACTTCCGATGTAGCCCAAGTGATCAACAACTGAACAACCTAACGAAAATGAGTTTATTGCACCGGAAGTGGAATTAGGGTCTATCGAAGAACCAGAGGATACATTGAACACTGGATTACCGTTGAAACTACACCGAGCATGTGAAGCACCAACACCGCCCACGTCATCTTGTAAAGTTGCGACGCTTATACGAGCCTCGGAGCCGAGAACTAACCCCATTGTTTGATTTAACGAAGACCCTGTTATGGAGTATGATGGGAGAGTTCCGACCCCATCATCAACGGTAAAAACCCATGAATTGGATTGGCTCCGGTTTAGGAAATCGAATGAAGATATGTTCAAGTAAAGTACCCCATAAGTTAGCAGGTACGGCACCGAGCATGACTGACAGAATGAGAGTTGGGTAGAGTTGCTAATATTGCCGCTCAAAATCGTAGAACCATTACTATGCTCCAATGTGTAAACTGCCCATCCATTGCTATTTCCAACCGTTGGAGGAACTAATTGAATTGCAAAATTGTGACTAGGCACATATGTGCCGACGAAATTACCCTGCAGATTTACCAATGTTCTAGGTATTGTTGTATTAATATACCAAGTTCGAGTTGACGATTGATTCATATTTCCAACTTCGTCTACCGAGTATAATGTAGATTGGACGACCCCGTCAGCTAAGTTTGCCCAAATTTGGTTGAGAGAGACCGAGCTCGTTGACGTGTACATCGTGATGTTTGATTGGAGCGTTGTTGTTTCATTCGTCCACACAATGTGAAGGCGACTCTCCACATCGAGGTTATCTGTTGTGATTACATCGATGCTGGAGTTTGGGCTGATGTATGATCCACTTGTCGGGACCCATTCTTGTGTAGGAATCACTGTATCAGATTTCACGCTTATGGAGGTAAGAGGTCCTGAATTGCCTAAAAGATCCACATTCTGACACTCCAACGTCAAATTCTGTAAAGTTCCGTATGTAATTGAGGGATAAATTGATTCGGATGCAGACACAGTGAACCAGGTTTGGTTGTCCCATGTACATGAGGCATAATCACCGCCAACTCCATTCGAATTATCACTAATTGAACTAGCAGTAAAGAATGTGGAACCACCAACCCAAATGACACCCAGTACTGTAGTGTTTGCACCATGGTAATTTAGAACCGGGCTTTGACCATTTGAATTGTCAACAGTGTAAATCCAAGATTGAATCTGGATACGTCCAAGAGCGTCACCTGTGGTTGTGTTCAACCATGCAGTCCCCTCAACCAAATCTGCAGGTTCCAGCAAGGTCGAAGACGATACGTTGCCAAACAAGATGGTCGACCCAGAACTGTCGACAAAGGTGTAAGCAACCCACAATCCACTCCAACCGCCAGAAGGCAAGTTCATGGAGATTCCTGTCGAATCATTCGTGATGAATTGGTTGTAGTAGGTTCCACTGAGGGCTGTGGTGATGAATGGACTGGAAGTGTTCAGAATCCAACTTC
>Ga0115003_10001242_pt1 | contig 22587 bp, 17 predicted proteins | sample ArcticOcean_MG_C_7_FD_88736 | JGI IMG/M metagenome (GOLD analysis project Ga0115003, IMG submission 88736) | Marine microbial communities from western Arctic Ocean - ArcticOcean_MG_CB11_88 | ecosystem: Environmental > Aquatic > Marine > Oceanic | place: Arctic Ocean: Canada Basin | collected... | reverse complement strand
CGTGTAGGCATCATTTGTTGTGCTACCCAACCCCACTGACTACCCAGCGCTGTAGGCACCAGAATGATATCTGCACCGGCTAAAGCTAGCTGGCGTGAAAGCTCTGGGAATTCTGCGTCATAACAAATTAGCATGCCAATGTTGAAACCACGCCACCTAAACAAGCCAATGCCATTGCCCTTAGTAAAGTATGTGGCTTCAAAAACAGGGGGCAATAACCGCTTCCGATATTGACCCAGCACGTTACCTTTTGGGCCTATACATTGAGCTGCATTGTATAGCTTTACTCCATCACGCTCGGCAAAACCATAGTGAATGGCAATGTGATACTTTTTTGCCAACATCGTTATGGCTTTTGCAGTTACGCCATCAGTAGTTTCTGCCAACTTCTCTATTAACGACCCCGCGTTATAACCACTGACAAAGAGTTCTGGCAAAACCAACAGCTCCACAGCTTGTGCTTTTGCAAGCTGTAACTGTTCGTCTAGCCATTGAATACGCGCATCCCCTGCCTCTCTACTAGCATCAACTTGAGCTACTGCAACTATAAGATTGGTATCGGCCATTAGCTCTTGGTCACAAGCAACCGACGTGGGTATTGCGTGAGGTATTCACAGCCATTTTGTGTCACCACGATAGAATCACCAATACGACCTGCAGTTTCACCATCAATAAAAATACCGCCATCTACATTACCTTTGTTGGGCCAGTTGTTGCTCACCTATGGCAATATCTTCTGGTTTATTGACGTTGAAAAATGGATTGTGAGTTAATTCATCAAACGCCACATCTGCAACACCGTAAGGCGCAGTAAAACGATCTACTTTACGTATATCATCTTCCACCAAAGCTTTGTAAAGATCATCAAACAAGTCTACCGGCCACAAGCCAAACACTGGTTGAGTGCGACCTTGGTAGCTAGCACAAGCGAGACGCTGACCTTTTAGTTGCATCAATTCTAGCATTCGTGTGACGTAATCAGCTGGGAAAAATGGTGTATCCGCGGCTAAAGTAATAATGTGCGTGATACTAGGCTGGTTTTGTTTAACCCAAGCCATAGCAGACACCACACCGGCTAAAGGGCCAGCAAAATCTGGCACTATATCGGCCTGTACGGGTAAGTTAAATTCAGCAAAACGTTGTGGATCACCGTTGGCATTAATAATGACTGTTTGTAACTGGTTTTGAGCGGATTCAATCACATAATCCAAGATTCGCCGGCCGCCTAATTTGAGCATAGACTTATCACCACCGCCCATACGCCGTGCTAGTCCACCTGCCAGAATGACACCAACAACTTGACCAGGTTTAATCTGCATTTGTGCGTCCTTCCTTTTTGCGACCTGCACCTTTTGACTTATGTGGCGGTTCATCTTCTATTTGGCTGGCATCCACATCGTAAATTAATCGTTCATAACCTGCCAAGGCAACAAATTTTCGGCCTTTAGCTCTGCCTATAAGGGTTAACCCTGCCTTACGGGCTAAATCTACACCCCAAGCGGTAAAGCCAGAACGGGAAACAAGTATAGGAATACCCATTTGAACAGTTTTAATCACCATCTCAGACGTAAGGCGACCAGTGGTGTAAAAACACTTATCTTCGGGGCTAATGTTATGCTTAAACATGTAGCCAGCTATCTTATCAATGGCATTGTGGCGACCTACATCTTCCATATAAACCAATGGCTGTGCTTGGTGACATAAGACACAGCCATGGATGGCTCCCGCCTTTTGATAAATGCTGGGCGTGGTGTTGATTTGGCGGGATAATTGATACAACCAGCTGGTATGAAGACGCGCTTCTTCAGCAAGTTTAATGGTATCAAACTTTTCCATAATATCGCCAAACACAGTGCCTTGGGCACAGCCAGACGTACGGACCTTCTTCTTTAACTTGTCTTCGTAGTTGGTTTCCCGCTGGGTGCGAACAATCGCTACTTCTAGATCTTCATCATAATCAATGCCAGTGACTACGTCGTCAGCGCGCAACATGTTTTGATTGAGCAAAAAGCCTAAGGCCAAATATTCTGGATGATCACCCAAAGTCATCAAAGTCACAATTTCTTGCTTGTTGAGATAAACCGTAAGGCCTCGTTCAGTAACCACGTCTACCTCAACCTCCGTACCTGTGTGGTCACGACCAGTCACATGGCTAGTGAGGCTAGTATCATCTGGATTGGGATAAATGAGATAACCTGAAAGGTCTGCAATCTTCATAAAACGGTCTCCGGAGCTTGAGTTTTAGTCTGCTTTGAGATCCACCGATCTAGTTGATTAGCAAAGGTCTGTCGATCTGCATGATTCATGGCCGCAGGTCCACCCGTTTGCACGCCACTGTTACGCAGTGTCTCCATAAAATCACGCATATTTAAGCGCTGACGTATGGTTTCTTTGGTATAAGATTCGCCACGAGGGCTAAGGGCTTGAGCGCCCTTCTCTACTACTTCTGCAGCTAAAGGAATGTCTGAGGTAATCACCAGATCACCGGCAACCACACGTTTAACAATTTCGTTATCAGCCACATCAAAACCAGAACCCACCTGCACCATACTGATGACTTTAGAAGGTGGCGTGACAATATATTGGTTGGCTACCAAGGTCGTAACAGTTTGCGTGCGCTCTGCAGCACGAAATAAGATCTCTTTAATGACGCCTGGGCAGGCGTCGGCGTCAACCCAAATTGGCATATTGAAGACTAAGATAATTAGCTAATGGTGTATTGTGCATGAATGCATAAAAAAGGCCAGCATAAGCTGACCTTTTTGGCATTGTTAAAACCCATAAGACCTAAGATCTGACAGGCTTAAAGCAACTTAGCCAACGCGCTCAATACGCGAAGCACAGAACTTAAATTCAGGGATCTTACCCACTGGATCAAGCGCTGCGTTAGTGAGCATATTGGCAGAAGCTTCTACGTAGCAGAATGGAATGAAGATCACGCCAGCTGGTACATCAGCGTCTTCACGAGCCATTATATCTATGCTACCACGACGAGTAGAGACACGGATCATATCGCCAGCCTTGGCACCAATTTTGGTTAATTCTTCACGGCTCAAAGTAGCTACAGCTTCTGGCTCAAGAGCATCCAAAACAGATGCACGACGGGTCATGGAGCCAGTGTGCCAATGTTCTAGCTGACGGCCAGTAGTAAGGATGACTGGGTACTCATCATCTGGACGTTCATCAGGCTCTACGATGTCTGCAGCAACAAATTTACCGCGACCACCTTCAATAGGGAAGCTATCGATAAACACGATGTCACTGCCCGGATGATCCTCAGCAGGACAAGGGTATGTTACTGAGTGTTCGCTTTCTAGGCGCTCCCAAGTCAAGTTATTCAAACTTGGCATGGCTTGCTTCATTTCTGCAAACACATCTTTTGGATGGGTGTAAGTCCACTTTAAGCCCATACGGTTAGCCAATTCTTGGATAATCCACCAATCCTGACGTGCATCTCCAGGTGGATTCACTGCTTGGCGACCCATCTGCACAGTACGGTTGGTGTTAGACGCTGTGCCATCTTTCTCTGGCCATGCTGAAGCAGGCAGAACAACATCGGCATACATCGCTGTTTCTGTCACATACAAGTCTTGCACAACTAAATGCTCAAGCTTAGCCAAGGCCGCACGGGCGTGGTGTAAGTCTGGATCAGACATGGCTGGGTTTTCACCTTCCACATACATACCTGTTACTGAACCATCATGAACAGCATTCATGGTTTCTACCACAGTAAGGCCTGGCTCATCAGAAAGTTCAGTGCCCCATAGGTCTTCAAACATGGCTTTAACGTTACCCGAGTCAACGGGCTTGTAGTCTGGGTACATCATCGGGATAAGGCCTGCATCCGATGCACCTTGTACGTTGTTCTGACCACGCAGTGGGTGTAAGCCAGTACCTTCACGACCAATTTGACCTGTCATCAACGCCACAGAAATCATAGCGCGGCAGTTGTCAGTACCGTGAATGTGTTGTGATACACCCATACCCCAGAAGATCATGGAGTTGTTAGCAGTGGCATATAAACGTGCAACTTCGCGAATTAGCTCTGCATCTACGCCACAAATTGGTGACATGGCCTCAGGGGTATAGTGCTTAACGTGTTCTTTCACCATCTCGAAACCAGTGGTCATAGAATCGATGTACTTTTGGTTGTATAGCTCTTCTGTAACGATGACATTCATGATGGCATTCCAGAAGCTGACATCGCTACCTGGCTTAAACTGAATCATGTGACTGGCGTATGTCTTCATTGCCAGACCACGCGGATCTAGAACGATAATCTTGGTACCATTCTTTGCAGCTTGCTTAAAGAAGGTTGCAGCAACGGGGTGGTTACTAGAGGGATTAGCGCCAGTAATCACAACAACGTCAGCGTTTTTGGCCTGCATGAAGGATGCAGATACTGCACCAGAACCCAGACCTTCCAACAATGCCATTACCGATGAGGCATGGCATAAACGAGTACAGTGGTCTACGTTGTTACTACCAAAACCTGTACGCACCAGCTTTTGGAACAAGTAAGCTTCTTCGTTAGAACCTTTGGCACTTCCAAAACCTGCAAGGGCTTTTTTGCCTTGGCTATCACGGATTTTGCTCAAGCCATTAGCTGCAAAATCCAATGCTTCATCCCAACTCGCCTCTCGAAAGTGAGTTAAAGGCTTAGCTGGATCAAAGTCGTTATGAATGCCTTTGCGTGCGCCTTCAAGGCGAATCAATGGCTTAGTTAAACGGTCGCCATGGTGAATATAGTCAGAACCAAAACGGCCCTTAACACACAAGCGGCTTTGGTTCGCTGGGCCGTCGCGGCCATCAACGTAAACAATACGTTCATCTTTAACATGGTACGTTAGCTGGCAACCTACACCACAATACTGGCATACGCTGTCTACTTTTCGGTCGTAGTCTGCACTGTCGCCCTTGCCTTCTTCGCTAGTTACAGAAGCAGGCATCAAGGCACCCGTAGGACAAGCCTGAACACATTCTCCACAGTTGACGCAGGTAGAATCGCCCATAGGGTCGTCAAAGTCGAATACAACCTTAGAATCTGAACCTCGGTTAGCCATGCCAATAACGTCGTTCACTTGAACTTCGCGGCAAGCAACAACACACAAATTACAGTTAATACAAGATTGTAGGTTAACACGCATCGCCTTACTGCTATTGTCTGCACAAGGCTTTATAGTTTCGTCAAAACGAGCTTCAGTAGCGTCTACGGCCAACAAATCGGCCATAGCCCAAAAATGTGAGCTCTTGTCTGGTGACTCTTCGCGTTCTGGCTGGTCGGTGGCTAATAGCTCCAACACCATTTTACGAGAAACTTGAGCACGGTCTGATGTAGCACTGGAAACGACCATGCCTTCAGTAGGTGAGCGCAAGCAAGAAGGCGCCAATACACGCTCGCCTTCAATTTCTACCATACAGACGCGGCAGTTGCCGTCTGCACGGTAGCCAGGCTCTGGCTTGTAACATAGGTGAGGAATAGTTTCGCCCATACGCTTAGCAACTTGCCAAATGCTCTCGCCCGCTTTAGCCGTTACTTTCTCACCATCGAGGGTGAAATTGATGATATCTTGACTCATATTATGTCTCCCACACTTGGTACTTTTTTAGCACTGGCAGACAGATCCGTAGCAATCAAATCAGCGTCAAAATATTTAAATACGGTGGTGATCGGGTTAGAGGCTGCTTGGCCTAAACCACAAATTGAAGCATCGCACATGGCTTGGCCCAGCTCAGCCATTAAGGCTTGGTCCCAATCAGGGCGCTGCAGCAACTTCACCATTTTTTCTGTGCCTACGCGACAAGGTGTGCATTGACCACAGCTTTCGTCTTCAAAGAACTTAAGCAAGTTCACTACCACATCACGCATGTTGTCATGATCAGATAATACCACTACGGCAGCAGAACCTATAAAACAACCGTACGGCTGAAGAGTACCGAAATCTAATGGAATGTCTGCCATACCTGCTGGCAATATACCGCCTGACGCGCCACCTGGAAGGTAACCTTTGAAGGCATGACCATCAATCATACCGCCACAGTACTCATCCATTAATTCCTGCATAGTAATGCCCGCTGGTGCTAATTTAACACCTGGGTTTTTAACACGGCCTGAAACCGAGTAGCTACGCAATCCTTGTGAGCCATTACGGCCTTGACTAGAGAACCATTCCGCTCCCTTGTCCATTAATGTGCGGATCCAGAACACTGTTTCAATGTTATTAACCAATGTAGGGCGATTAAACAAACCCACCTGAGCCACAAAAGGAGGGCGATGACGAGGCAGGCCCGGCTTGCCTTCTATAGATTCGATCATGGCCGATTCTTCACCACAAATGTAAGCACCAGCACCACGCCGTAAGTGAATGCCACCAGCAGGCGCTAGGCCTGCAGCTTCTACTTTGGCAATTTCTACCTGCAAAATTTTGAGGGCGGCTGGGTATTCATCACGCATGTAGATGTATGCAGCTTCAGCCTCTACAGCCCAAGCACTGATCAACGCACCTTCAATAAAGCGGTGGGGGTCAGTCTCTAAATACAACCGGTCTTTAAATGTACCAGGTTCGCCTTCGTCACCGTTAATGGCAAGGTAACGTGGCTTAGGCTCTTGGCGTACAAACTTCCACTTCATATGAGTTGGGAAACCTGCACCACCTAACCCTTTAAGGTTAGCATCAGCCAATACTTTTTGAATGTCTTCCCAGCTGTAATCGCCAGCTAGGCACTTTTTCAACAAAGCGTAACCACCATCTGCTACATACGCATCATAGGCAATATAGTCTGGGATGTCTGGGTGAAAGTGTTCTGCTTTTATGGTGGCGACAATTTTAGCAGCATCGGCGTGGTCTACATGATGGTGACCAACTTCTGCGACGGGTGCAGTGTCACAACGGCCCATACACGGGGCGCTAAGAATGCGTACTTGTGAAGGATCTGTACCAGCTTCCAAGGCAGATTTAAGTTGCTGCGCACCTGCAAGCTGACAGCTTAAGCTATCGCATACGCGCACGGTAACTGCTGCAGGTGGCAATTCACCTTCTTTAACAATATCAAAATGTGCATAAAAAGTGGCACACTCATACACTTCAGCCATTGGGATATTCATCTCGTGGGCTAAAGCGGCGAGGTGTGCTGCGGACAGGTAACCGTAGTTATCTTGAATTAAGTGCAAGTATTCAATTAGCATGTCACGCTTAATGGGTTGATCACCGATCAACTCACGTAATTGGGCTAACGTATCTAGATTAACTTGACGCCCACGAAGGTGGATACGAGATTTATTGCGGCCAGAGCCTGGGTGCAAACGCACCACATTGTCTTTGTTAGAATCAGCAGACATGTTGTTCTCTGTTTTGACTTAAGTTCAAGGTCCTATGAGGAAACCTGCCTCACAAATACGCTGTTATAACACGCGCTAGGATACCATTATTTTTAACCGAGCTAGTATCACAGTGCTGGAAATTACCGCATATCTGAAAACGACACCATGGCGACACTATAGTACCTGTAAAGCACCTATCACAAGACCATTACTCGGTAAGGTTAACATTTACTCAATAATGAGGACATGTCGCTGAATCTATTAAACAATTTATAACACCTATCGCAAGACCATCGCTCTGAAAGGGTAGCAGATGCTCAATAACGAGCACATATTGCTGAATCTATTGTTGGCAAAATACGGTATCCTACGGCCTCGATTATTTATTGAGTTATGCCACCGTGTCTTTTGTTGATTTACAGCTGGATCAAGAACTACTTCATGCCCTTGCGGAGCATGAATTTACCCAGCCCACGGCTATTCAAACACAAGCCATTCCTCCTCTGCTGGAAGGCACTGACGTGTTGGCCTCTGCTCCTACTGGCACAGGTAAAACTCTCGCTTTCGTGTTGCCTGCCTTGCAACATATTTTAGACATACCAAGGCAAGAAGCCGGCACCCCAAAGGTGCTTATTCTTAGTCCTACCCGTGAGCTTGCCCGCCAGACCTACGATCAAATTGAGCAGCTAGTAGCCCATAACCATTTAAAGAGCTGCCTCATCGTCGGTGGCGTACCATTTGGCATGCAAAAAGCCATGGTGGCTGAAACCATTGACTTGCTTGTCGCTACCCCAGGCCGCTTGTTAGAAATTGAAGAACACATGGCGCTAGATTTATCTCTAGTGACTGTTTTAGTGATAGACGAAGCGGATCGCATGTTAGATTTAGGTTTTATTCAAGCTATCCACCAAATCTCAGACATGTTACCAACTGAACGTCAAACGTCGATGTTCTCTGCCACCTTAGAAGGCGACAAGGTACAAGCCTTTGCCCATGACCTTCTTTCAGAGAACGCCGTGCAAGTGGCCGTAGAAGCACCACGCCACGTGGCTAAAAAAATCACTCAATCTGTCTACCAGGCAGATAACGAACAACACAAAGAACACCTACTTAAAGCCTTGCTCCGACTACCCGAAGTAAAGCAAGCCATTGTGTTTGTAAACAGTCGCAAACAGGTGGACACGTGGCTTAAAATCATTCGTACTCTGGGCATTCAGTGCACAGGTTTGCATGGTGACCTACGCCAAAGTGATCGCAACCAGCAAATTAAGGATATGCGCCGTGGCCGTACCAAAGTAATGGTGGCTACCGACGTTATGGCTCGTGGAGTAGATCTACCTGGCCTAAGCCACGTTATTAACGTGCACATGCCAGAGAAAGCCGACAGTTATGTTCACCGTGCGGGTCGAACGGGCCGTGATGGCGCAGAAGGCAGTGTTTGGTCTATTGTAGACGCCATGGAATGGCCTAACTTAGGCCGTATTGAACGCTATATTGGCAACAGCATTAGCCGCCAAGTATTCCCAGGATTCTCTCCCAAGAAGGAAGAGCCCAGCCTATTGAAAAAGGCCAAGGCCAAAAAGCCAAAGGTATCAAAAGCAGCCAAGGCTAAGGCCGACAAAGCCAAAGCCAAAAAGGCCAAAAAATATAAAGATTAATCAACCTATAATAGGCAAACTTAAGCATAGGATTTGGAACGAATAGCTCCTAGCTCTGCAGCCTCGCTGTGGCTAAAAGCTGTAAGCATCGCTTGCAATGCAACAGCGGTGGTATCTTCCGCCTGAGCTACACCATGCAACACAACACCATTTACCTGCACTTCCATACACGCCAATGCTTGCGCATTGGTGCCACTGGTTAATGCATGCTGATCAAATTGAGTCACTTCTAAGCCACACCCATAATGCACACTTAACGCATCACTTAATGCTTCTATGGCACCTGCACCTTGGCCAGACAATAAGGTTTGCCCCACCTTAAAACTTGCCCGAATTTCTTGCCCATGGGCCTGTATGCCATAATCATGTAACTGCCATGGTGCAGCCACCTCTACAAAATTATTTTGGTACAAGGTTTTAATTTGCTCCGAAGACACTTCCAATCCAGATGCCTCCGTTGCTTTTTGTACCACACCGCTTACGGCAGGATGCATCCACTTTGGTAATTCAATACCGTAATCTCGCTCTAGCACTAAAGCCACACCACCCTTACCACTTTGACTATTAATGCGCACTACAGCTTCATACTCGCGACCAATGTCCCGCGGATCTATAGGCAAATATGCCACATCCCAGTGAGATTTCTTGTGTTGTTTATGAAACGCCACAGACTTACGAATAGCATCTTGATGGCTGCCAGAAAATGCGGTGTATACCAGCTCACCAGCCCAAGGATGGCGTGGAGATACAGCAATTTCGGTACAGCTCTCAACCACTTCAATAATTTCCAATACATTGCTTATATCCAATGTTGGATCAATGCCCTGCGAGTACAAGTTCATGGCCATGGTAATTACGTCCATATTACCTGTACGTTCACCATTGCCCATAAGCGTACCTTCAACACGGTCTGCACCCGCCAATAGTCCTAACTCAGCTGCAGCAACAGCACACCCTCGGTCATTGTGGGTATGAAGACTAATTGTTACCTGTTGACGATGCTGCAAATGGCGGCAGAAATACTCCACTTGATCAGCAAATAAATTAGGCGTGGACAGCTCTACCGTGGAGGGTAAATTAATAATTAGCTCGCGGCCATTGTTAGGCAGCCATTGCTCAATCACGGCATCACAAACCTCCACCGCATAGTCCATTTCAGTACCAGTAAAGCTTTCTGGTGAGTATTCAAAACTCCATTGCGTCTGTGGGTAGTTATTAGCGTACTGCTGCACCCATTTAGCACCTTGCACTGCGATGGCTTTAATACCCTCTTCTGGCAATCCAAACACTTGCTCGCGCTGCACTTTAGAGGTGGAATTGTAAACGTGCACTATGGCTTGCTTAACGCCATCTAGTGCTTCATAAGTTTTTTTGATCAATTCTTCTCGAGCTGGAGTAAGCACTTGCAGTGTCACATCATTTGGCACCCTTTCTTGCTCGATCAACATCCGTACAAAATCAAAATCTGGGGCTGACGCCGATGGAAAACCCACCTCTATTTGTTTAAATCCAAGTTTTACCAACAATTCAAACATTCTCAGTTTTTGTTGTCCGTTCATGGGGTTAACCAAAGCCTGATTACCATCGCGTAAATCCACACTACACCACATAGGTGCTTTGGTAAGGGATTTACTAGGCCATGTCCGATCAGGTAAAGGTGTGACCTGAAATGGCTGGTATTTAAGGTGGTTAAAGGTGTGATCAAACATAGCGACACTCAAATTAACTTATTTTAATTAGTTTATCGCTAAGTGAGCGCAATATCACATTTAATTTAGCGTAATATTGACAATTTTAGCAATAATTAATATTATAATTAGAATATATCGCAATTTAATTGCTAATAAACGACTGAAGTAAATACAATGACTACCTTAGACCGTTACGACCTCAATATATTACGCCACCTGCAAGATGACGGCAGCCTGTCCAATCAAGAGTTAGCTGAACACGTTGGCCTCACGGCAGCCCCATGCTCTCGGCGCGTTAAGCACTTGGAAGAAAGTGGTGTTATTCGTGATCGAGTTGTGCGAGTTAATGACCGAGCGGTTAACCTCAATCTAACTGCCCTACTGCACATCGTCATGGACAAACACATCCCTGAAAGGTTTGCAGAATTTGAGCAAGCCGTAGCGCAGCTTCCTGAAGTGATGGAGTGTTATTTGATTACGGGTCACGAAGCTGATTATCAACTCAAAGTTGTGGTGCCCGACATGGATCGATACCACGACATTTTATTAGGAAAAATCACTAAAATTAAAGGCGTCAGTGGTGTCAAATCAGCTTTTGTGATGCGCAAAGTACTTGATAGCACAGCACTCCCTTTAGGGTATGTGTGAGGCCAATTAATCACGATTATCTGACGGAATTCTTGCATCTGAATACCTGCCAAATTAGAGCCCCCAGTTAATGGGAGGCTTTGCGCCAATTCAAATCCTGCAAAGCGCTCTTAAGCTGTTGCAGCGGCCAACTTTCTTCAACAGCCTGCAGTAATAAATCACGCCCGCTTAAAGGCTTTAGACTTATTCCTGGCGCATCACGATCCATGTTGCTAGAAAAGGGATAACTATCACTTAGGGCTGTCGCTACAGCTGATAATTCCTCATCGTTTAGCTTGGATACACTAAGATGATGATAACAAGCCAGTTGCATGCGCTGCTGGTCGATAGATTCCATCGCTTTACCGAATGCAGAAGATATCTGCAGTAAATTGGCCATACGCTCTACATCTGCTGAAGTATTTGCTCCGGCTCCATGCATTAATGCAGGATTAAAAAACATACCATCGCCTTTCTTCAAAGGCATTTGCACCGCATGCTCAGCAAAATAGGCTTTGAATAAAGGGTTGCGGTAAAGTCCATAGCCATGTTCGTAGCGCTGAGAGTAGGGTAATAGTAAGGTTGGACCAGATTCTATAGGCATATCTATATGGGCCACGGCGCCTTGTAAGGTGAGCATAGCCGACATCTTCTGAACGTGCAGTGGGTAGCGCTGCAGCTCTTCATCATTAGTAAAGCCCAAATGATAGTCTCGATGGGGTTGTTGGGCAGCACCACCTGGGTGTATCAAATTAACTTGTGAGGTGATCTGGTAATCTGGCCCTAGCCAAGCTGAACACACATCCGCCAACAGGGGGTTTTTATAATAATCTATGAAGGCTTTTGCATTATGAACCGCCATTTTTTCCAAACAGTTCCAAACACGGCTATTAGCACCCGAAGCTGCAAAATGATCAGCCAGATCGTGTTGGGTTTTGTTTTGATCATGCAACAAATCATAAAACACCTGCGTTGCAGCATCTACAACTGCCATTTGATCAAATAACTTACGGACTACAAAGACGCCTGCACCTTGCTGCCAGCATTTAATCCACTCGGCTTCAACATCCGCCTTAGCACTGGCATCCAAGCGGCGCAACTGATCACCATCATAAACCGGAATATGCTTTTGGAAATCAACCGCGTTGGGATAGTTTTCCGACTCATGTTTCTGACTTAGACTGGCTACAAACATGTTCATGTCAGCCATGGCACTATTCCCTGTTAGACTGAACGTCAGCTAAGCCAATTTCGCTCACTGCAACACTGCGCCCTTGTTGCACAGATAGAATGGCTGCTTCTGCTAAACGTAACGCTTGGTATCCGTCATCCATGCTGGGTAGTACTAGCTCAACACCATTGAGTGCTGAAATAAACCCAGCTAATTCAGATCGGTACGCTTGTTCATAGCGTTCCAAGAAAAAATGCAGTGGCTTGGCTCTTGTCACACCCGCTTTGGTATAACTGGTGAGGGTATGTTCGTTAACATTAGTGGCCGTTAACATGCCTTTACTGCCATGGACTTCGAAGCGCTGGTCATAACCAAAACTAGCACGACGGCTATTAGATATTTGTGCTAATTTGCCAGATGCAGTGCGCATCATTACTAATGCCGTATCCACATCACCCGCTTCACCAATAGCGGCATCAACTAGGCATGAAGCCTGGGCTGAGACCTCTACCACTTCTTCACCTAGTAAAAACCGTGCCATATCAAAATCATGAATGGTCATATCACGAAATAACCCACCCGAGACCTTGATGTATTCTACCGGCGGTGGTGAAGGGTCTTTGGAAATGACACTAACCATCTCCACTTCACCTATTTCACCTTCAGAAATACGCTGCTGCAGTGCAGCAAAGTTGGCATCAAAACGACGGTTAAAAGCCAACATAGAAATAATATTACTGGCCTTGATTTTGGCCACAACCTCTTGTACCCGAGGTAAGGACAAATCGATGGGTTTTTCACAAAACACATGCTTGCCTGCTGCTACGGCTTGCTCAATTAGATCAGCATGAGTGTCTGTGGCTGAACATACCAGCACCCCATCAATGGTAGGATCGCCAAATATTTGTTCTGGCGTCATTTGCTCGCAACCAAGCACCTTACTCAATTGATCAGCATTAGGCTGATAAGGATCATATAAGGCTACCAACTGCGCCTCTGGATTAAGGAGGACATTGCGGCCATGAATATTGCCAATGCGGCCCGCACCCAATAATGCTAGTTTAACCATTGTCTTCAACACCTAATTAATAATTGAGTAACCTGCTGCCAAGGCTGCCTGTTGCAGAGCTTTATAACCCATACACGCATATTCGTATGGGTTAGCTTTCGCAGGGTCTTGTTCAGCTTCCACGATCACCCATCCTTCATAGTTTTTGTCAGCTAGGGCTTGCAGAAAACTGCCATAATCAATCATGCCGTCTCCTGGCACAGTAAATATACCGCGTAGCACACAATCTAGAAACGAGTCTTGGCTAGGGTCTACTGAGGCCATAATATGCTGGCGGATATCTTTGGTATGAACGTGGTTAATACGATGGCCATAACGATCCACCACACCCAATAGGTCACCACCAGCAAATACCAAATGTCCCGTATCTACCAACAGTCCTACTGCATCACCGGTGTTTTGCATGACTAAATCTAGTTCGTGCTCGGTTTCAACACCTGTACCCATGTGATGATGAGAGGATAATGGCACACCTTCACTAGCACAATACTGCGCCACTTTGGTGAGACGTTCACCATAGGCCACAAATTTGTCATCAGCGAGGATAGGCTTATTGCACAATGGCGCATTGCGCACATTTTGTACGGTTTTCCAGGTTTCTCCATACACTAAAACTGCGGCACCTAGGTCACGAAATAGCTCCAGTTGCGGTTGCATATTGGCAATTTCTTGCTCCGCACTAATATCCAACAACTGGCCCGAATACCACCCTGACACTAGCTGCAAATCGTGTTCTTTAAGCACCTTACCAAGATTGGCTTTATCCTTAGGAAACTTGCCACCTGTTTCTGTACCTGTAAAGCCTGCTAAACGGGTTTCACGGAGACAGGTTTCTAACGAGGTGTCTCCGCCTAACTCGGGCAGATCATCATTAGTCCAAGAAATTGGGGACATTCCAAACTTTAAATTCATTAGCGTATCTCTAACTATGCTATTTTTTTTCCAGCATCCATTCGTGCGCTGGGTCATTATAAAAGTGCCATTCCCTTATAGGGCCAGCCATAACGTTTAAGTAGTACCCGGTATAACCGTGAGGCACACCAACAGGGTGATAACCTTTCGGCACTAAAACCACGTCTCTATCTTCCGCAGACAAGGTTTCGTCTAAGCTACGGTCATCGGTATACACGCGCTGGTGTGCATAACCAGAAGCAGGGCTTAAACGATGGTAATAGGTTTCTTCCAATAAAGTTTCCTCAGGGCTAGCGTCACGATCGTGCTTGTGCGGTGGGTAAGACGACCAATGCCCAGAAGGGGTAATCACTTCAACCACTAACAAGCCATCAGCGGCCTCGGTTTCTGGCAAAATATTTCGCACATAGCGGGTGTTGGTGTCTTTACCTCTAACTTCTTGAGACATAGTGGCAACATCTATTAGCCGTGCTGACCCGCTATTGCCATGCCCCGGTGCACTGCACACAGCCACTTCAATAGAATCTAGGGCGACTATACTAACTGCTTCCCCTGCAGGCACATATACAGCACCTGGTGGTTGATCAACAAACACGCTGTCTCGGCCTCCTACATCAGTCCAACTTTGCAGACCCACAGAGATATTAGCAGTGCCTGTCAATATAACAATACACAACTCTCGCCCTGCCTGTTGGCACTGTAAAGTTTCACCTTCTGCTAAATCGTGCACCGCAAAACCAACATAGCTCCAACCAGCAGACTGAGGTGTAACTTGATGAACTTGGCTCGTAGCGGCTGGTTTGATTAATAGTTTAGACATAGCTTAATACCCTCGCTCTGCTAGACGTTTAGCAGTCCACTCTTGGTGCTTGGTAACAACTTCTTTACGGGGTGACACTTCTGGCACTTCCACTTCCCAATAGGCTCCGCCTGGTGAACAATGAAGAGGATCTGTATCAATTACCACCACACTCACACCAGCACGTTGTCGCGCTGCCAATACGGCTTGCTTCAGCCCACCTATATTATCAACGTGAACCGCATGAGCACCCATTGCACGAGCGTGGCCAGCAAAATCAATTTGCGCCAAACCTTTGTTGTAAGTATCTTGCAATAAGTTGTTGAAGTTGGCACCACCAGTGGCCATTTGCAGGCGATTAATACAACTAAAGCCCCTGTTGTCCAGTACCACGATAGTTAACTGTAAACCCATGCTAACAGCCGTAGCCACGTCTGAGTTCATCATCATGTAGGACCCATCACCCACCATGACGACCACCTCACGATCAGGACAAGCCAGTTTAGCCCCTACACCACCACAAATTTCATAACCCATGCAGGAGTAGCCATACTCCAAGTGATAACCACCCACCTGCTCTGCTCGCCAATGCTTGTGCAATTCTGAAGGCAAGCTGCCAGCCGCAGCAACCACTACTGCATTTTTATCAACACTTGTGTTTACAGCAGCAACAACCTGCGCATCTGACGGTATCGTCTGGTCGTCTGTAGCAGGTAAAATATCCTCACAAAGCTTCTCCCATGCAGCAATACCCTCTTGAGTTCTTTGCTGCCAAGCTGCTGAGGTAACATAGCCACCCAACTGCGATGATAATGCTTGCAGACCTAACCTAGCATCACTCAACAAACTTTGGGCGCGGTATTTAACCGCGTCCATAGGCTGCACGTTAAGTTGAATAACTTGGCCCTTAAACAAGGTGTTAGAACCTGATATAAAGTCTTGTAATCGCGTACCTACGGCCAAAACTACGTCTGCATTGGCAGCCAAATCATTGGCACTGTCTACGCCGGTCACACCCACAGCACCAGCATTTAGTGGGTCACTAGCAAGCATTGAAGACTTACCCGCTTGGGTTTCAATGACTGGAATCTGATGGCGCTTGGCAAAAGCTTGTAATTCACTTTCTGCCAATGAGTAACGTACCCCACCACCAGCCACAATGACCGGCTGTTTAGCCCCTAGTAAAGCTTCTACCGCTTGATTTAACTCATGTTGGTCTGGACCTTGACGGCGTAGCCGCCATACCCGCTTTTCAAACATATATTCTGGGTAGTCAAAGGCTAGGGATTGCACGTCCTGGCAAACACTGATGGTCGCAGGGCCACATAAAGCCGAATCAGTAAGCGCTACCATGGCCCTAGGCAAAGCTTGAATCAATTGTTCTGGACGAGTAATACGATGAAAATAGCGACTTACCGGACGAAGCGCATCGTTCACTGTGCTACTGCCATCAGCAAAGTTTTCAGACTGCTGCAGCACTGGATCGGGTTGACCTGAGGCAAATACGTCGCCAGGCACCAGCAGCACCGGTAAGCGGTTAACGTAAGCTACTCCAGCAGCGGTCACCAAGTTAGTCGCACCTGGACCGATGGAGGTGGTTGCCACCATTACTTGCTGACGCTGACGGGCCTTAGCAAACGCGATAGCCGCCAGAGCCATAGATTGCTCGTTATGGCCACGGTAGGTAGGCAACTGATCTCGCACTTGATACAGTGCTTCGCCAATACCCGCCACGTTGCCATGACCAAATATAGCCCAAACACCAGCAAAAAAAGGCACTTCACTACCGTCATCAAGTTCAACATGTTGATTGATCAAAAAACGAGTCAAGGCCTGGGCGGTGGTTAATCGAATTGTTTGCATAGTTGTAGACATAGCAGGTTACTCTTCTTTAATTACTTTTGCGCTTGGGCATCATCCCAAGCAGCAATGATTAATCGGTACTTTTGTGCCATTAACGCTACGGCCTCGGCATCATTGAGGCTGCCTTGCAACCAGCCCTGAGCGGCTTCAGCAAACAAAGTGCGGCCAATTGCAAAACCTTTCACCCAGGGTTGTTTAGCGGCCGCATTAAATGCTTCACTAACGCTTTCAATGGTGCCATTTAAACCTAAGACGATGACACCTTGGCAATAAATATCATTTTGATCAATAACCTGACCAACTGAATGCCAGTAGTCATCATTTAATGCTGGCTCAAGCTTCCACCAATCAGGTTTAACGCCTAGGTCATAAAAGTGCTGCATGATGGGTGCAACTTGATCAAATGCTGGGCTATTACCATCACGCGCTGTAATGATTTCCAACAACCATTGATGCCCAGTAAAACGACAAGCGCGATCTAGTTGCAGCATTAACTGCTCATGGTGCTTTCGCGTTGCGGCATCATCATCTAACCGATAGGGGCATAATACCTTAACCGTTTGATTGAGAGGCCAATCATACAAGTGTTGCACAATGTCACCTTCGGCTTCCAGTTGCAGAGGAAACTCACCTGAAGCTTCTATTGGGCGGCCAACCCACGCCTTAGTGCTGGTGATTTGATGTAATGCAGCTCGGCCCATACGGTCATCCACCAACATACCAAAACCAGGATCCTGCCCAGCTTCTTGTTGTGCTGCCTGAACCGCAAGCCGTTTAAATTGGGCAATATAAGCAGGTGACTTACCGGCGGCCTTAGCCCAGTTGGTAAACTGATGTCGGTGATCGATAGCAAATGCCACCAAACGCTTGTGTTGCTTATTGCGGTTAGTAGTGCGGTGGATATGGTTGAGTACAGGATCAAAGCGGAGAGCATAATGCTCGCTGCCGTGCTCTAGAAAGTATTCCAATTCCTGCCATGAAGGCACTGCTGGGGCACACCCATGCCTCGATACTGCAAAGGCGCCACAAGCATTAGCATAGGCACAGCTAGTGGGCCAGTCTTCACCACCTAACCAACCACGCAACAAGCCTGACATGAAAGCATCACCGGCACCCAGCACATTAAATACTTCAACTTCAAAGCCTGCCCCTTCAGCCCCTGATTGCCAGCCATTAATGTCGCCCTCAAATACTCTACAACCTAATGCACCGCGTTTACAGACTAAGGTCGCCATAGACATAGTGCGCACAATAGCTAACGCTTCAAGACTATCCTCACAACCAGCAGCAATATGGAACTCTTCTTCAGTACCCACAATAAGATCAATATCAGGAAGAAATGCTTGTAAATGTTGACTGACATTATTATCAGCTATAAACCGGCTTTCGCCATCACCATGGCCTGCTAAACCCCATAGATTAGGTCGATAATCAATATCCAGCACCACCTTGGTGCCATGTTTTTTAGCAATAGCAATAGCTTTACGACTCGCCGCAGCAACCGTTGGTGTACTCAAGTGAGTACCCGATAGTAGCAAGGCGCGGCTCGATGCAATGAGGTCTTCATCGATATCGGCTTCACACAGGGCCATGTCAGCGCAGTCTTCACGATAAAAAATAAGGGGGAATTGTTCCTTGTCTTGAATACCTAAAACAACCAAAGCGGATAAACGTTCAGGGTCCGTCTTTACCCCTTGCACATCAACACCCTCAGCTTCCATGGTTTCACGGATGAAACGTCCAAGGTGTTCGTCACCTACCCTTGTGATCATGCCAGACTTAAGCCCTAAGCGAGCAGTACCTATAGCGGTGTTAGCTGGACTGCCTCCCACGTACTTGGCAAAGCTACCCATATCCTCTAAACGTCCACCTACTTGGTGACCATAAAGGTCAACGCTAGAGCGGCCAAAGCACACCAAATCCAAACTCTTATGTTTCATATGTAAGCCTAAAAGAAATATATATTCCAAATAGTGAGCGAAAAAAAGTTTAGGTATTTAACTTTTTATCCAACTCGGCACGCACTCTTCCTGTCTCTACAGCCAAGCACAATGCTAAGCACATAGTCGCAGACAATCCCCTAAAACCACTCACTTCATCTTCCAGCACTTCTAAGTGAAAATCATCAGCCCGGGCAATTGGACTCAACGTTGAGTCTGTTAAAGCCACAACCTTGGCTTTGTTGAGCAAGCAAATATCGACCAACTCACGGGTATTGGCTGTATAGGGACTAAAGCTAATGGCCAGCAGAACATCGTCCGTTTGTAACATCCGGGCTTTGTCTGCCATGCTGTGAGGCATGCCCGATAAAACCACCGATTGCACCCCAAGCTTTACCAAGGTGTAGTGCAGATAAGCCACCACCGGCTCTGCTCGACCTTGCCCTGCAATGTACACCATTCGCGCCTGCGCTAGCTGCTCACTGGCTTTAAGCAAGGCACTTTCATCCACCTTCTGTTCCAAGCGTGTAATCGATTCAGCAGCTGCCTGGGTAAACTGGGATAAAACAGTTTGTTCCCGCCCTGCGGAGCGCTGCATGGAGTTAAGCCGTTCAGAATACGGCTGAGGCACGTGCCGCATGCTTTCCTGAAATACAGCTTGCATGTCAGAAAAACCTTGATAACCAATGGACTTGGCAAACCGCACCATAGTGGATGGTGTTACGCTGACCTGATCACTGATTGATGCAATAGTATTGAGGGCAATGACATCAGGATTATGCATGGCAAAAACAGCAACACTCTGTAATCGTTTGGGCAGGTCTTGGTAGTGATCCTGGAGCCAAGGCTTCAATTCACTAAATACGCGAGGCGGTTTTACTTGAATAATTTTTGTCATAGATTCATCCAACACCTTAGCTTTATGTTTCGTATAGCCAACGTGGGCACGTAATATTTAGTAAAAAATTGTAGCTATCATAATTAGATTTAACGGCAAAAATCCAAACCTATCAACACCCTAGCAATCACTATCAAAAGCTAAGTTAAAACTAATGACAACAGACTAATCAATAATTGGCTTGATTATACGTAAATCAATTTACATATGGAATATTTATTTCAAAAATAAACATGTTGAAATTAATTTTTGAAAATGGTACAAATTGATCCGTCTCAAATATGTTTGTGTGGATTGCCTTTTAACAATCTATCTATGTATTTGTTGGAACAGGATTTAACCTGAGGCGTTAGCCTTAAGTTATTGAAGTAGTAATGTTGAGCAACCGCGGAATACTCCGCACAACAAAAACTAAAAATTAGCTTAGCTAAATTTTTAGGAGGAAAATAATGAAAAAACTTAATTTGTTTGCAGCCACAGCTTTATCTGTGGTTATGGCTACCGGCGCAAATGCTGCAACCATTGGATATTTGAGCTCTAACTTTGACGACAACTTTCTAACATTGATGCGTGAAGCTGCCAAAGTTCACACTGAGGAAAGGGGTCACACTTTCCAAATAGAAGATGCCCGTGAAGATGTTGGTACCCAGTTAAGCCAAGTGCAGAACTTCATCGCTTCTGGTGTTGATGCGCTAGTAGTTACTGCAGTAAGTGCTGCAGCAACCCCACAGATGACTAAAATGGCTAACGCAGCTGGCATTCCTATCGTTTACGTTAACCGTATGCCTTCTGATTCAGCTAGCTTAGGCGGTACCAGTACCTTTGTTGGTTCTAATGAAACTTGGTCTGGCACCTTGGCAGCCTTCGAATTATGCAACCTAGCTGGAGGCACTGGAACTGCAGTAATGCTTCAGGGTATCTTGTCTAATGAAGCCGCTGTAACTCGTTCTAAAGACTTCGAAGAAGTGTTGGCACTGTCTATGTGTAATGGCATCGAACTAAAAGCTGTTGAGGTAGGTAGCTGGCAGCGTGCTAAGGGCAACGACATCGTATCTAACTGGTTAAGTTCTGGTATGAAGATCGATATTGTATTTGCTAACAACGATGAAATGGGTCTAGGTGCAGTTCAAGCCTTCAAAAATGCTGGTATCAGCATGGATGATGTACTCATTGGTAGTGTAGACGCAACTGCTGACGCCCTAGCATCAATGAAAGCAGGCGACTTGGATGTAACAGTATTCCAGAACGCTGCAGGTCAAGCAACTGGCGGTATCGACGCTGCAATTGCTGCGATTAACGGTGAGTCTCTGCCGAACTCGGTTACTATTCCTTTTGAATTGGTAACTCCTGCTAACATGGCAGAATACATGGGCGCTAACTAAAACTTAATGCCTTAGTAATCAAAAAAACCTCTGGATATACTCCGGAGGTTTTTAGTTATACATTTAATTTTTAGCTTTCAGTGCCTTTAGAGAATTCTATGAACAACCAAGACGACATCATTCTACGCACAGAAAACCTCACCAAACGTTATGGCGGCGTACATGCGCTAGAAGAGGCCAATTTTACTCTAAAAAAAGGTGAGCACGTAGCTATTGTAGGAGACAACGGTGCAGGAAAGTCTACCTTTGTGCGCCAAATTACTGGTGTAGAACAGCCAACTTCAGGTGACATATTTTTTGAAGGCAAACGGGTAGAGTTTAACTCTCCATTAGAAGCACGAGAAGCAGGCATAGAGTCTGTATTTCAAGACTTAGCCTTATGTAATGATCTAGATGTGCCTTCAAATCTATTCTTAGGCCGTGAAGAGTTACTCTTCAAGTTTGGGCCATTTAGCATCCTCGATGAAAAGAAAATGATGGAAAAAGCCAAGGAAGTATTGGAAAAAACTGCCATCAAAATTCCAAATTTAAGTAACCACGTGGGCGACATGTCCGGTGGTCAGCGCCAGTGCGTAGCTATTAGCCGCTCCGCTAGTTTCGCCTCCAAACTAATCATTATGGATGAACCAACTGCAGCACTTGGTGTGCAGGAAACCACTCAGGTGGAAAACATTATGCGTGGCTTAAAAGAGCAAGGGGTACCCCTTATTCTAATCAGTCATAACCTACGCCAAGTATTTAATTTAGTTGACAAAATATGGGTATTTCGACGTGGGCGTATCGTGGGCGAGGTAATCGCCTCTGAAACGGACGGCAATGAAATTGTTTCCATGATCACGGGCATGCAGGGCGGTGTTCACGAAAAAGCCAGCTACATTTAGGAGGTCATCATGTTTAAGCGAGAAAGCCTCCCCGCTGAGGCCAGCATTTTTGCTGTGTTTGTTGGCATCGCCATATTATTTGAAGTGCTTGGTTGGGTATTCGTAGGTAAAAGCTTTTTAGGCAATGTACAACGCTTAGAAATTATCATCTTGCAGGTGTCTATCTTCGGCATTATTGCCGTAGGTGTAACACAAGTCATCATCACCTCTGGAATAGACCTATCAGGTGGCGCAGTATTGGCATTGTCAGCTATGGTTGCTGCAAGTTTTGCTCAATCAGTCGATGCCTTCGCCCCAATATTTCCGCAATTTTTGGGTTTACCTATTATTATTCCTATTGCCATCGGCTTAGCCGTAGGTGCCGCTTGTGGCTGG
>Ga0115003_10001233_pt1 | contig 22661 bp, 25 predicted proteins | sample ArcticOcean_MG_C_7_FD_88736 | JGI IMG/M metagenome (GOLD analysis project Ga0115003, IMG submission 88736) | Marine microbial communities from western Arctic Ocean - ArcticOcean_MG_CB11_88 | ecosystem: Environmental > Aquatic > Marine > Oceanic | place: Arctic Ocean: Canada Basin | collected... | reverse complement strand
TTGATGTTGTATCTAATATCCATAATTAATCCTTAAATAAGAACCGTTAAAAAGCACTGACAATTTATGCTACCTCCAGAAGTCGAGTGGTTAACGGTGAAGTCCACCCGTTTCAGGGTGCTACTTATAGAGGTCACCGTCTTACCCGTTACACTGAACGTACCATTAGCATCGGAACCATCAGTAACAGATACGTTAGAGGCGGACAAAGCATAAAAACTAAGATATGGAGTAGTGACTGTTACCGAGCACGAGTGGGTCGATCCGCTTGATGGACTAGCATATATAGTAGACGATCTGCTTGACGGGCTTCCTGTACTATCGTAAGTACTCATATAGGAAATAGAGGAGAAACTCCCCCCAGACATGGACCATGAGATTGCCGCAGTTCCTGCCGGTCCTTGAGGACCTGTAGCACCATTAGTACCATTAGTACCATTAGTACCATTAATACCTCCAATACCAGTAAGACCTATAAGCCCAGTAAGACCTATAAGCCCTCTAGGACCTATACCACCATTAGTACCATTAGTACCATTAGTACCATCAGTACCATTAATACCTCCAATACCAGTAATACCTATAAGCCCTCTAGGACCTATACCACCATTAGTACCATTAGTACCATCAGTACCATTAATACCTCCAATACCAGTAAGACCTCTAAGCCCAGTAATACCTATAAGCCCTCTAGGACCTATACCACCATTAGTACCATTAGTACCATTAGTACCATCAGTACCATTAATACCTCCAATACCAGTAAGACCTATAAGCCCTCTAGGACCTATACCACCATTAGTACCATTAGTACCATTAATACCTCCAATACCAGTAATACCTATAAGCCCTCTAGGACCTATACCACCATTAGTACCATTAGTACCATTAGTACCATTAATACCTCCAATACCAGTAATACCTATAAGCCCTCTAGGACCTATACCACCATTAGTACCATTAGTACCATTAGTACCATCAGTACCATTAATCCCATGATTACCGTTATGGCCTACATACCTTCGCCACGTATAGGCACTAGCACTGGTTGAGTCAGTGGGGTTAGTATCAGTATACGTACCTATATAGTACTTATTAATCGGAGACTGAGAGAGTCCACCCCCAGTACTAGTATCAGCGTAAGCTATGTGAAAGTAGGTGGTATTACCATTATCACCATCAGTACCATCAGTACCATCAGTACCATTATCACCTACGAACTTCACCCACGTATAGGCACTAGCATAATTTGGATCATTAGGGTGAGCATTAATATAAGTACCTATATAGGCCTTATTAATTGGAGACTGAGAGAACCCACCACCGGATATAGTGTCAGCGTAGGCAATGTGTAGGTAGGATGTTGTTCCATCATCACCATTAACACCATCAATACCATCGGTACCGTCTTCACCTTGAGCACCTGCTATTAGTTTCCATGTGTAAGCACTGGCGGAGCTAGAGTCAGCCTGAGTGAAGTCTACGTAGGTACCTATATAGTCCTTACCTGAAGGAGACTGAGAGAATCCACCCCCAGAAATAGTATCAGCATAAGCCACATGAAAGTATGTAGTCTGACCAGTATCCCCATTAATGCCATTGATTCCATTAGTGCCATCTAAGCCGTCAACACCATGAGCACCGGCTAATCCGTTAACGCCATCGATACCATCGATACCATCAGCACCATCCGTACCATCAGTACCAACGTACAGAGTCCAAGTGTAATCAGACGCGGTAGAAGAGTCAGTAGAATTAGAGTCTACGTATATACCTATGTAGCCCTTATTAGTAGGAGACTGCGAAAAGCCGTTACCAGTAATATCATCAGCGTAGGCTATATGTAAATACTGGGTAGTTCCGTCGATACCATTCTCACCAGCAAGACCATCGGTACCGTCTTCACCTTGAGCACCTGCTATTAGCTTCCACGAATAATCAGAAGCGGTAGAGGAGTCAGCTTGAGTGAAGTCTACGTAGGTACCTATATAGTCTTTACCTGAAGGAGACTGAGAGAAGCCACCCCCAGAAATAGTATCAGCATAAGCCACATGAAAGTATGTAGTCTGACCATTATCACCATCTTCACCGTTGATACCATCATCACCATCAATACCATCAATACCATTAGCACCGTCTAATCCGTTAACGCCATCGATACCATCAACACCATCCGCCCCATCATCTCCGACATACAAGGCCCACGTATAGGCGGCGCTTGAGGTAGAGTCAGTAGGATTGCCATCCACATAAGTACCAATATACTTCTTATTAGTTGGGGACTGTGATAAACCGCCACCAGACGCAGTGTCAGCGTAGGCAATGTGTAGGTAGGATGTTGTTCCATCATCACCATTAACCCCATTAATACCATCGGTACCGTCCTCACCCTGTGCTCCGGCTATAAGTTTCCATGTGTAAGCACTGGCGGAGTTAGAGTCAGTCTGAGTGAAGTCTACGTAGGTACCTATATAGTCCTTACCTGAAGGAGACTGAGAGAACCCAGCGCCAGAAATAGTATCAGCATAAGCCACATGAAAGTATGTCGTCTGACCGTTAGATCCATTAACGCCATTGATTCCATTAGTGCCATCTAAGCCGTCAACACCATTAGCACCGTCTAATCCGTTAACGCCATCGATACCATCAGCGCCGACGTATAGTGTCCATGTGTAGGCAGAGGCAGAGGTAGAGTCAATTAAAACGGCGTCTACGTATGTACCTATGTAGTCCTTACCGGTAGGAGACTGGGAAAAACCGCCACCAGACGCAGTGTCAGCGTAGGCAATGTGTAGGTAGGAGTCTGTACCATCAGTGCCATTAACGCCATTAATACCATGAGTACCGTCCTCACCTTGAGCGCCAGCTATTAGTTTCCATGAGTAGTCACTAGCAGTACTTGAGTCAGCTACTGTGAAGTCTACGTATGTACCTATGTAGTCCTTATCAGCAGGAGACTGAGAGAACCCAGCGCCAGAAATAGTGTCAGCATAAGCCACATGAAAGTATGACGTCTGACCGTTAGATCCATCAACGCCATTGATTCCATTAGTGCCATCTAAGCCATCAACACCATTAGCACCGTCTAATCCGTTAACGCCATCGATACCATCAGTAAATCCAGTCTCTGCATCAGGTGTTATAACCGTTATGGTTACATTATCCGAAGTATTACCTACCATGTTCCGATACCGAGCTATGATGTCATACGTCGCATCATCCTGTAGTCCTACTAAAGTAGTTTCTGTCTGCTCAGGTGGGATCACATTCCATGCGTATTCAGTAGCACTTTGTAGTTTATAACCTATCTGGATTATATCAACCGCTGAGGTCCCTGAGACGATAGCGTCCCAAGTGACTACGATATTAGTATTAGCAGTGGTGTCAACATTAACTAGAGTAACACCGGTACCGGCTACGTTCTGCATATCAGCAGGCGTAGCAAACCTTTTGTTAGGCGTATACTCGGGGACTGGCTCAGCATCGCCGACATGCCAAGGGTATATGGTAGGGTCGTACTCTTGAGCAATAACCTCAACAGTAAGATCTTTACCCAGCTTAACCTCGCGCACTCTGTAAGGCTGTGCTACGTAGTTAAGAGCACCTGTAGTAACCGTTATTATATCGTTAGGCTCTAGCTGTAAGGCTAAGGGCTGTGTTCTAAAGACTATAGACCTTTGGTTCCTACTATCTCTGACCATAAACTCAGCGAGATCTTCAGCCTGATAGAAGCTAGTGACACCTGAGATCTTAGCTTCAGTAGTCAGCTTCTCACCGGAGTCTTCAGCTAGTAGGCTCGTGTATTGAGCATCAGTAGATTTAGGCCACGTAACCGCGTCTTCCTTATAACCCTTCAGGGCATTAGGGAACTTTACAGTAACTTGGTTAAGACGTTTTGATCGGTCCCCATAGCTTATAGAAACGCCGTCAATGATATTAGAATTATCAAAAGACATAACAGAGGTAGCGGCTACTTCCATAGATAGTACATATTTACCATTAATGAAAGGGAGGGCACCTTTAAAGGTCTTCAAGATCTCCGTGACGTTTTCCTTACTGTCAACATCAGGCTGTAATACGATATTACATGTAAATCTTTCCTTCTGAGTATCAGTACCACCATTAGGATTAACATCACCGGATGGGATAAACACGTACTCACCTATAGCCGCAACATAGACAAGCTGTCCTGCGCCGCCGAATGGCACAGCGGCAGGAAGATTAACAACTATGTCGCACTCATTGGCCGCCGCTATAAAGCTGGGTATATCGAGGTCCGATACAGCCAGCGCCTTACCATAATCAGCAGTAAGATAGTCCAATAATACAAGTGCTGGATTGCTGGACCATGCTTTTACACTTGAGTTAGTAGGGTTAACCCTTGGGTCCCATAGTCGCACACCCTTAACTAGGGCTGTTAACTTAGGGTCGCCGTAGTACTGTGGCCGGTCAGCGGTGTACATGAAGCTGTTCCACGACCAAGCTATGCCATTACCTTTCATGCTTGTGGTTATGCCTGAGAATCCATTAGCTAACTCTGTAAACATGCTCTGACTAGTTGCTCCGTGCTTGTGTAGTCCACGGTATAGGGGTCGGTTATTCTTAACCGTTGTAAATCTTTTGTGCGTATGCACTGAGTCGTCATCGATCTCTATTCTAGTAATAGACTCAATAGGACCCTGACACCAAACGTCGATACGGTGTAGGAAGTCCTCATCATCACGACTAGAGGGATAGCTGGCCTCATTGTTATGTGTGAAGAATGAGTCGGCACTAGTCGCTGGACTTGACACTGGTAGACGTTGCTTTGATATATCTTCCCATACTTTCGTAGGGGCTAACCGGCGCTCACCATATACGATAGGGATAGGGTGGGTGCCTCCTTGTTTTTGAATTAAGACACCAGCTTGGGCATCTTCCATTGCTTTTTTCTGCTTGTTAGCCATAACGGCGCTTGCTGTCAAAACACCGACAGCCGTAATAACTACCCATGCTAAGAGTGATAATCCCATGCCTTACTCCTTATCGTTTGCCCCACCCAAGAGAATCAGAACTCTCCTCGTGTGCAAATTTAAATATAGTGTCGCCCGTGTACAGGCTTTGCTGTACTGAGTCGCTTGTGTACCGGCCTCCTTTCTGGTTGTAGTTCGCCCAGTGAGAGGTAAGTCTCAGCGTCAGTGCAGATGTTTTGTTTGTTTCTTTGACAGCGAAAGTATCGAGAGTCCCCTTATATATAACCGTGGGGGTACCCACTACAGATCCATCAACAAGTATTGCGAGATAGATAGTGGCCGCGTGGCCTCTGTAGTTTGTCTGTGTGTAACCACGGGCCACGCCGTTAGCCACGTTACTCAACTTTAGGGTATAGCTCGACAGACTTATAGCCTGAGTCTGGCCGACACCTGAGAACTCAGAAACGAGTCCATTAGAGATGTAAGCTGTACCGCCAATCGTAATATTAGTAGCGTGGTTGGTGTAGTGGAGGTTAGCAGGTAGGTCACAGAGGTACGCATACTCGAAAGTGTCTGATCCCAGTGCTGATAATGTAGCGGCATCTAGTGTCAACATTAGAGCCTCTCCATAACATCTATTTCAAGACGCACTGTTCCATCTGTTCCGTACTCGATAACCTGTACGCTATTACGTAACGAACATCGTAGATATGTAACATTAGAGACCACGGTCCCACCGGTAACTATTTGATCAGGATAAGTATCGACGCCATCGGATTTCACCATGTACATCTTAGTGTGGTTTGAATAGTTGACATACTCCCCAGCCACTCCGTGGGTGTCCCCGAAGGTTGGTATTTGAACGTAGAATATCCCGTTCGAGCCGTCTTGCTCCATTAGGAAGGCGTGTATCGCATTGAATGCGCCCTTGTTCATAGGAGGGAATACCAGTGTCGCCTCGAACCGCTGACCGCCGACCTTACGAGTCAGTATCTTGCCAGACAAGGACTCTGATTTAAGGGTATTAACCTTGCTTGTGATCTTGTAGCTGACTGGCGCTGGGCTAGTCGGTAGTAATGGTGATGGCATTTTAGCCTCCTATTATAATTTTGTATTAGAAAAGGGTCCCGAAGGACCCTTATGTTTAGAAAGGTGCGTTTTGAGCAGACTCTGCGTATATGTCGCGAATCATCCCCTCAAACTTACCTCTGTGGTTCATTAACATCTGTTCAACATTATCAGCGTCGCCGCCAGTTACGTTAAAGTTCAATGTTGGGTTATTGGTTGTGGTGTTACCACCTTGGTTCTGGTCAGCTAAGAAAGATGACATATCTTTGTTAAGACGTTTATCGACTACTCTCTCTCCCTGCTCCAGTAGATAGGTTCCAGTATTCGGGACATTCTCTATACCGTCGTGTAACTGCCCAGATAATGCAAGGCCTTGAGAAAGTGCGTATGTCGATACAATCCCTGCCGCCGCTGGAATAGCATTTCCCCCTGCTGTCGCTAAGGACATCATAGTGGCGGCTGGTGCGAGTGCCGTAGCCATTGTCGTACCTGCGGCGACGGTAAGGGCTGTGGTGGTTCCAAGACCCAGTTTGTCCATAGCGAACATTAATAGCTTTTGCTTTATGTACGTTAGGGCCATCTGTACAAACGACCCAACCACGGAGGTTAGGATAGTCTGTCCAAGTTCCTTAAACCCTGAGGCTAGGGACTGAGTGCCTGTTAGCATAGATGTGAAGACTGATTGAGCTTTAGTTTCCACCTTATCAAAGATAGACTCTAACTCAGTAGCCGTCATTTTAATGGACTCTAGGAACCCCCTAGTCTTGGCTTTCTGTCCGCCTGCATCTTCCCCGTCACCAGCACCACTGTCAGTTGTGGCATCATCAAGACCAGCGCCGCCGTCTTCTACCTTAGGGGTGTATACCTCAGGGGTAAAGATAGACTCGGTAAATGCGTTGTTACGAGCTTCGATTTCTTTAAGTTTCTTTTCTAGAGCCACAACCTTAGCGGTAGCCTGAGTAGTGTCGATCTGGAAAGCTATAGGCGTGGCATCATCTAGGAAGGGAATCTTATTGTATATTTCTAATAAGTTATTAACCTTAACTAGCGCCGCTTGTAGTAGCTCATTAAATATAGTGATAAAACCTAACTTAAACCTAGCGAATCCTAGTTGCATCTTAGCGAAGACACCTAAGGTCCCATCACGTATATCGAGAAATATCTTCTTCCAGCTACGACCCATGTTCTTCAATGAGTTAGCAGTCTCGCCTACGAAGTTACGGAATACTACCTTAAGAAAATCCCAGTTCTCGATCGTCTTATAGATTGCGACACCTAAGGCTACGAGGCCAGCTACTATCCATGTGATCGGGTTAGCCAACATAGCGACGGCGAGGCCCCACATAGCAGTAGTAAGCGCGGCTATGCCGACCAGTACTACGGCACCAGTTAAGACAGCAAGTCCTACAGCGATCTCATCGAAGTACACAGCCATAGAGGCTAGTGCAGGTTCAGCGGCCCTAAGAAACTTAGTGGCTGACTGAGTGATACCACGGAACAGATCATTGATACCATTCTCAGCGACTACCATCTGTAACTCTTCTAACTGTTAGTTAAATAATAGTAGGTCACCGTTAAGGCTATCCATCTGGGTAGCGGCCATCTTCTCAGCGGCCTTACGTGCGTTATCTAATTTCTCTTTAAGGGCACCGGCACCGGCTAGGCCTTCATTCATAAACTGCATCATGGCAGAACCAGCACGACGACCAAAGATAGCGATCATGTCTTGCTCGTCACCGCCTGCGGCTTTGAGGTCTGTAAGTATATCTGTAAGACCACGGACGTTACCTTGCGCGTCTTTTGTATGCACACCTAATCGACGTAGCACCTTAACCTGCTGGGTCATAGCGCCCGTAGAGTCGGCTATAGCTTTCTCAGTGACACCGCCTGTAGTAGCTAGGGCCGCGAACGATCCACGCAGTGCTGTACCGGCCATAGATCCCTTGATACCAGCGTTAGCCATCATACCGATAAGCGTAGCGGTCTCTTCGATCTCCATGCCCATAGCTCGTGCAGAAGGCGCGGCGTAGGACATAGCAGTCGCTAGGTCTGTTAGGTTTGTGTTACTTTTTGCAGTTGTTACTGCTAGTACATCAGCGGCACGTTCTAATTCATTAGACTCCATACCCATTCCCTTCATGATGTTAGTCATGAAGTCGGCTGTATTCTGTACACTTGTTTTTGTTGCGGCGGCTAGGTCCAAAGTTGGACGAAGTGCGTCGTTAATTTCTCTTACATTTAAACCAGCCTGAGCTAGGAAGGTTCCTGCTTGTGCTGTTTCTGTTGCTGTAAATCTGGTTGCTTTAGCGGCATTACGCATAGAGACGGAAAGCTCATCTAACTGGCGCTTAGTAGCTCCGGTCTTAGCTTTTACGTCTTGCAATGCTTCTGTGAAGTTACCATAGGTCTTAGCTGAGGCTATGAATACAGAACCTGCGGCTACACCTACGGCGGCGAATGCGGCAGTTGCCGCCTTGGCTGATTTCATCATAGAACCAAAAGACTTGTTAGCACTCTTAGAGGCCTTGTCTAGGTCCTTACGGAACTTCGCGCTATTAGCTACCAGATCAACAGATAATCTGCTGATAGTTGCCATGAGTAATCCCTTATTATAATGTGCGTAGTTTTACGTTTCTACGTGCTTGAGTTTTTGCTGTTTTGTTAACACCCAGCCTCAGGTGCTTTCTGAAATGTAAAATGGTGGACCGCTCTCTACCTTGGATAGCTGGGCGCATGAATGGTCGTGCCCTAATCCGAGAGTTTCCATATTCCACGTTAAGAGCTTGGTGTCCTGTAGCGCCAGCTTTCCTACTTCCACGACCTGCGGATACTGAGGCAATCATCGAGGCCTTACGACCTGCTTTCTTTAGCCGCCTAGGATCTGTTGTAGCACTTAGACGTATTGTTCCAGCCAGTCCTCCAGTGTCTCTAGGGACGTTGTTACGAACACTGACAGCTACAGGGGCCATTGCGGCCTTACCTGCGGCTTTCAGCACTTTCTTATGGAGGTCATGGTCCAGTGCGTTAAGGGCCTTTTCTAGTTCTTTAAGGCCCCCGACCTTTACGGTCATAAACTTCTTAGACATTAGTTTTCTCCGCTAGGGATTTGAATAAGGCCATTTGGCCGTTTTGTGCTTTCTTGCGGTCCATGTAGGAGATAGACTTCGGCTGTTGGTAAATGCGTATGAAGTCGGTAGGTTGAAGGACTTTTTTGCTTCCAGCGCAGTTCGCGACGGTTGCGGCAATGAGACCAGCCCTATAATCTTCTCGTGCAGGACCAAATGGCTCTATAGAATAGTACGCCATCCACTCCGCTAGTTCTTGGGAGGAGAGACTGTTCTCTAGGTGCCTTACGGTCATACCGAGATGACCAGCCAAGCGGAATTTAAAACGCCTAGCTGGATCTCTTTTTAGTTTTTTTCAAGTTCCTTTACATCTTCGTCTGACATTCCAGACATGCTTCGGGCTATGTCGAACAAGCGATTAACTACCTGAGCGTTTTTCTTACCCAGTTCAATAGCATCACTGTCTTTAAAGATACGCGCACCTTCACTGTCACAGATAGATAGGACCACTAATCGTGCGCGTAGGTTATCGAGGTTTGCTGAAGCTCCGATAGAGGCTTCAAAGTGGTCACGCTCTCGCGCAGTTAAGCCACGCACACATATATCACCGCCCCACTCAGGGACAGAGACTTCTTTAACGTCTAAGTCTACGGCTTGAAAAATTGATTTACGGTCTAACATGTTATGTCTCCAAAATAGTTAAAAATCAAATAAGGGTCCACCCCGAAGAGTGGACCTATATTAATAAGTTACTGTATTAATTAAGCAGTAACAAGCGCGAAAGATACGTCGCCGTCGATAGCAATTTCTACGTTAGCAGAAACAACATCTTCAACAGGGGTATCGATAGAGAAAGTGCTTACAAAGCCTGTGAACTGAGCTACAGCATTCTCGCCGCCAGAGATCCACTTGATAGCGAAAGTCTGAGGAGTGCCAGCGTCGTACTTAGCTTTAAGAGCGGAGTGGCTAGTATCACCAGCTACCCAGTTGATAGTAAGGCTCAAAGTTCCAGAGTCCTTCTGTCCGACTAGCTTCTGCTTGTGAGTGTTGCCATAGCTGTTATATTCAATGATGTTAGCAGACAATTCTAGAGTGCCTACAGAGCTTACTTCAGCGACTTTAGTAGAGCTATCCATAGTCCCGTCGATACCTTGGGTCATGTGTAGCTCAGTAGCTAGGCCGTGGAAAGGAGAAACGATTGCAGTCATTATTTTATTCCTTAGTTTGTATATATGTTTAAAATGATTATATTCCGATAGAGCTTCTGCTCTTCTTCATACGTATTGATTACTGACTCGACATGAGCGCCTGTGACGTTAGTCGTGCCCATGCTACCGGACATACCATTTAGCTGTGTCGTTATATGCTCTGATAACTGACGCATAGTGACATAGCTGGGGCTGTAGGCCGTTAGTGTTACGTTGTATCGTACTACGCTCTCGAGACTACCTATCTGTGCCAGTGGAAACCCTGCACCAATGTCATAGACGATTGCCGTGGTGGTTTTATCCTGTGGTAGTCTTAATGCGTACACGTCGTTACCTACTAGACCAGTGATGTCACTGTTAGATATTAAATATGTTCTGAGGTCTACATCAATCATTAGCTTCTCTCCTCACATATCATCTGGATCTCGCGGTCCTTTAACATTATATTAGCAATGGCATTAATTTGGAGCGTAATTCCCTTGACTACGATATACGCATTCCGTGGCAGTGAAGCTAACTCAGGATAGTATCGGAACCTTAAATCGTACTCTGTCTTACTAACTACAGAATCAGCCTCTGCATACTCACGTCGAGGCTTAGTCAAAGCACTACAGTGGTATGTACCTAATTCTGTATAGCACTGCTCGACTTCGCCCCACTCACACGGAGCGGCAGAAGGTATGTAGATTGTTGCTTTGTTTTTCAGCTTGCCTGATCTCATAACTACCTCAGCTTGTAAGGGTGAAGGAGATCCTTAGCCGCTATTATGGGCTTTAGAGACTTAATGTTCGTACCGACTATTTCGTTCTCGCGGTTCTCCCAAAGACTAGCCGCTATTAATAAAATTGCTGACTTGACGGGTGACGGAGCGTCTGCCGGAGACATACCAACTACATAAGTAATGGTTACGGTCTCAGGATCTGCGGTTGCAACATCTGTAGGCCACTCTCCACCTATAGCTGGATATAAATAGCCTATACCGTTGCGGTTGATCAGTCTGTAGTCTGTGAGTGTCTGTAAGTTAAAACTACTATCATAATATTGGACCGACGTTATCGATGACACTGGGCCACCTGTCAGCTTTAAAGGCGCATTAGATTTGAGCGTCTTGAAGTTAATTACAGCAGTCTGTGAACTGAGCTTACGACCTGTGTACTGTTCAGCGAATGCTGTAGCAGTACTGATCATGATATCGGCTTCTGTCAATTCTGAGGAGTCAGCGGTAAACCGTAGGTGTTGCATTAACTCTGTAGTGCTAATTGGATTAGACATGGTTTATCCTTTGAATGGTATGGGACGGAGAGGACCTCCGCCCATGATGTTGTTACTGTGCGCTGGCTATCCGAGTCAGCACTGCCGAGGCATTTGCTACGTAGACAGAATAACTGACGCTATTCAGGCTTGCCGTTATGTGTAGAACAGGGGGCGGTGTGTACGCAGGGGCCGTGCCGGACTGGGTGCCCAGCTTGAGAAAGGGTAATTGTGTGCCGAGTTTTAAGTACATTACACCACCTCTAGCTCAATACTTTTGATGCAGATCTTGGCGCAGTGTTCTATGTAGGACGGTCCGTAAGAGTCGAACATTCCGGGCCAATTAACTCGCAAAAGAAGTACCATTGTAAGTGCCTGACTACCTGCAAGGACCTGTGAAGTATGCTCTGGAAATGGTTGGTAGACGACAGCATCATCCCCACCATCCGAGGCGTCTACCACAACCCAATTACTTGTGGTCTGCGAATTCCAACCTTCCGTACAATTACCCTCTAAATACGCTAAAAGGTCAACCCCCCCTTGTGTAGTACCACCTAACGTATACTTTAAACGTAAATTGGTACCAGTAAGAATCTCACTGAGGCCTGTAGGCATGTCTATATGAACGCGGTCAAAGCTATATCCCACATTAGGCATAAGGTGATAAACTAATTTCCCGCCATACTCCGTGGAGTTATACATCATCATCAGTTCTTTTGCTTGGGCATTTTGGGGCGCAAAGGCCATTCTCCTGCCTGAGTTTTTATCCACACCCCATAACTTTCCCAAAGACCTGTTATCTTGAGCACCAATGATCGACACCACACCGTGACTTGTCGTGTTTTCTAAGGTACCGCTGGGGGGCAGTACAAGCTCTTTGAAATACGAAGAGGATCTTTCTACACCCACCCTTGCGCCTCCTGTTAGGTATTTACCATAAGTTTGTATAGGCAGTTTGCGGGTTCTGGTGTCGTAAGTAGTGCTGTTATAATCGTAGATTGGGCTAAGTGTGTTCGCGTCCCTCTGGAACGGAGGGGATGGATCTGCATTGACTGCGGGATCTAATGCCATTTCTGAAGGAGTGACATGTCCATTTTTCTGGTTCGCCATAAAATAAAAATTATTATAGTAGGATAACTGTGCATCGATGGATTGAGAAAACAGATAAGTACTAAGGGTTTTAAACTTGAGATGTGTATCATGTGAATTAGAACTGCCTTGGTTCTTAAGACTTAGATTATAGCCACCAAGTAGGTGCTTAACGTCCCTGTTGACGCCCTCAGCCATCCCCTCGATAAATGAGCCTTCATTGGGGGAGTAGAAGTCTATATATCCCCCACTGGCTAGACAATTCGCTTTAAACGTGCGGGATGTGTAAATAGACACCCTATTAGAGGTACTATAAGTATTCCGCATATTCACGTCGTGAAGCTCTACAGTTTTTCCATAAATGTTTACTTTTCTACCATTTGAGGTCGATGTGTGCGAGATCGTCAACTCAGGGGCATCTACTACCATTTTATTCTTATAGATAGTCGTATAGCCAAACCAAAATTCGTTCTGCGAGGTCTGACCTACTCTGTGAATAATTGTTTCACCACCTCTTGCCGATTCAGATACCCACCCAGCGGTGACTGTTACCGCCTTGTCATCCCCCCCTCGGAAGAACATATTTTTATCAGGCCTGACTAAATTACTTAGGTAATATTGGGGGTCTAACTTGTAAGCGGGTATAGTTAGATCTCCATACGGCACAGCCGTCTCCCAAGGTGTTGGGTCTGCCTTCAGGAACTGTACGTTTACCTTGCTCCAGTTAAGATACTGCTCATCTCCCTTTATAGTGGTATATTTTAGAAACGAATTTTCGGGAGGGGGTGTCAGCCACAAGACTCCAAAAAAACCACCGTTATTAACCTCCAGACTTTCTGTAGTCCCCCAAAGAGGGCCAGTGATCCAAGGATTTGCAGGTAAGGCTTTTATTCTAATTTCATCGCCAATAAGATTAAAGCCCGTTGGAGCGGTCAGATTATCAACGCTGTATGGATTAGCGTAAGAGCCTATCGTACCCACACCCGTCGTCCCATCAACCCCTCCAGACGGGGATTCAAGATAGGGATCTACCCAATAAATAGCCATTATGTAGTCTCCAGTGCGTATATTAAGTGACCGATTACATCGGTGTTGTATTCTGCTAAGGTTCCCCCTAGAACTAATTGTTCCCGAGAAGGAGTCGTGTCCACTAAAACCTCCACTACATCGCCATCATCTTTTTGAACTTTAAATAATATTGAATTAGCATCAATTTCTGTGTGCTCATACTCAGCAATAGTTGGGTAAAATCTATACATGCTATACCTCCACTAAATAAATTGTGTTAGCTACAGGAGTCGTTGGAACTTCAGCAACAACCGAAATTGTGTAGCCGTTAAGTGTTCCGGCTGAAATACCCAAGGCATCAATTTCAGACTTAGTTGGGTTAGGCTCAGGCACCATGCCTGTATTGTTCAATAGGATAGACATGTGGGTCTCCTATATGTGCATAGCGGCTAGAACTTCTAGGCCACTTGTATTAGTTACCACGACTCGAAACTCTGGAGACATGACTACTTCCTGTTGCGCGTCTGCGTCTGATACAGTGAGAACGTCTATCCAGTTAAAGTCGGAGCTGAGTCTTGCTTGCAATTTGACGATATCGCCACTGTTGCAGTTAGTTTGGAAAATTCCTGTACGGTTTCCACGAGTCTCGAACTTAAGAGCGTCCGAGTCATAAGAGACCGTGAGGCTTGGGGCTGTGAATTGTTTTAGAGCGTATGACATTTAAGACCTCTTAAATACTTAAAATATGGAAAGCCGACCCCATAGGGGCCGACTCTTGTGTTACTTAACTATGTGTTACTGTACTCTAGACTTATGCTCCTACAGCAATGACCTTGAGAGCTTCAGTGTTTAACAACATAGAACCCACACGCTTACGAGTGTAGAAAGATACAGCACCGTGAGCACTGTACGGGTCACGTAACATGCTTACACCAACACGATCGACAACCTGATAACCAGCACCAAAATCACCGAAGATAACGGGCATGTTGCCAGCACCAATGTCAGCCATGTCATCATTGATAACAATCGGGAATCCGAAGATACGTGAAGCGGCGGCTTCAGTGATGTTGCGCTGTAGGAAGTACTCTCCGTCAGTAGTCTTAAGATCTACTAATACGTTGTGAGTAGCTCGGTTCATCATGAACTTAGCACCGGCTAGATATCCAGTCTTAGTGTTCAAGACGACAGAACGTAGCAAGTTGATAACTGCGTCAGAAGTAGCACCTAAGTTAGAGGCTTCGCCTGATTTGATTACCTGATACTTACCGAAAGAACGAGTAGCATCTCCAGCAGTGTACGCGGAAGTAGTGTCTAGGCCGTTCAAGATACCGACGGGCTTGTTGGTTCCGTTTCCGTCCAAGAATGCTTTGTTTTCTTGCTCAGAGAACTCACGAGCGACTTCAGCAGATAACCATGCTTCAACATTGAACATGGAGTCTTCTAGGACGTGCTGATACGCTTTTGGCGAAGCGAACACTTCACCAAAGACAGCACTGATCTTAGCAAGCTCTGGCGAACCAGTGTTAGCTCGTGCGGCAGTCTCACCGACCCAGCCTGAAGCGGCTCCGCCGATAGATACTAGCTGGCTGTAGTCAGTAGTAGAAGTAGAGATACCACCTACTAGGCTACGGATAGGGCTACGCTCGTGTTGTAGTGCAATGATAGAAGACGCTACTTCTGTAGGTAGAGCGAATCCACCTTGTGCGTCTACTGAGATTTGAACGTCAGCGGCTTTAGCTCGAAGTCCTTCAACGCCTTTACGAGCGAAAGTGCCCAAAAGATCTTTATTTTCCATAGTATTAGTTTCCTTAACAGATTTAGTGGAGAGAGTCGGTCGAGAGCTTTTAGCTTCGAGGACTTCTAGTTTCTCATTGAGTGATTTAATTTGTGCTTCAGATTCAGACTTAACTGCTTCAAGGGCGGCGGTTGATGCTTTAGTTTCAATTTGAGCTTCAGTCTCTATAGACTTAGCTTCTAGTGCGTCAGCTACGTGCTTAAGTGTTACGTCTTCGTCTTCGATTGATGCTTCGACTTCAATAGATTCAGGTGCGTCAGATTTAATCTCGGCTTCGACTTCAACTACCTCTACAGCCACCTCTTCGGACTTAATCTCTTCTACTAGTTCGTCTACAGCTTTTACTTCTTCAGTCATATTACTTTCCTAAGATTTTAAGCATTCGCTTTAGCTCAGATTGAGCCTCCGCCTTTGCTAGTTTTGTAGAGTCATGGGCTGAAGCATCACGCTCAGATTCCAATCCACTAAGACCCTTCGCTAGAACGGCCTTCGCCTCACGTCGTGATAAACCTGCATCGCGCAGACTTTTCTCGAGTGATCGAACGTCGTAACCGCTTTTAATGGCAGTTATGACAGACTCTTGGTTCGCTGGTATTGCTACCAAACTTATTTCGTGCAGGTCTACTTCATGAAGTAAGTTAGCACCTGATTTGCGATCGTATTCCTCACGCACGACACGGTATCCGATAGACATGGAATCCAAAGCACCATCCTTCAGCAGTGCGTAGGCTTCGTCGGCATCTCGGACGCCCTTCGTTAATCTACCCTCGACATACAGACCCTTCTCGTCTTCTACCATAACTTCCCAGACGCCAATAGGTCGGGTAACGTCATGGTGAGCTAACATCTTCGGCGTAGTGCCAGCGGTTAGGTGCTTCTGAATAGACTTAAGAAAGGCTCCACGCATAGTGATGTCACCGGCGCGGTCTAAGTGGTCGAACGTATTAGCATAACCTGAGAACTTACGAGTATCCTCTGCATCAGCAGAGAAGCTCTTAGCGTCGAAGGTTACGTCTAGTCTTTGAATAGTGTCAGTACCGCATGGCTCACATATAGTGCCGTCGGTGCAACACATACCGCTAGGCTTCGTCATCGGTTGGCTCCTGTGGTTCTGGTTGCTCTGTGTCACCGAATGTAAGGTTGTTAGACTGAGAGACATACTCGTCACCGCCTTCTCGTGGGTTGTATCCTAGCTCCATTCGAGCCTCATTAGGATTCATAACGCCAGCAGTTATAAGGGTGTTGTATGTATCTACTCTAGTAGCCATATCGGTACGTAGTAGGTTAGATGTGTCGAACTTAAAGCACTGAGTATTAACATTTAATAATGCTTTATTTAAACGGGCTTCTATTAACATCAGATACGGTAAGATCGTAGCTTTATAGAATGCTAGATCTTGGTGCTCAATGTTAGAGAACGTGGCGCGGTCCAAGTCACCGATCATGTGTGGGGGAACTCGGAACATTGCACATATCTCAGATCGAGTGTACTTACGCATATCTAAAAGCTGTACATCTACCGGTGACATTGATACAGGTGAGAACTTCAGTCCCTGTTCTAGGATCGCCACCTTATGAGAGTTTGAGACACCGCCATGTGAAGCATTCCATGACTGTTTGATATTCTCGAACGAATCGTCGTCTAAAATGCCATCAGTGTGTAGAACTCCTCTAGGGGTTGCATCATTAGTAAAGACATTCGCCGCGTAGTTCCTTGCGTCAATACCAGCACCAATAGAATTAGCGTTATACTGTATAGGTGATATACCAGTCACCCCATCCAGAGACATACCACGGATATGTAGGATCTGGTCGGAGCTTAATACGTCTTGCTTCCCATTATCGAAAGTGACCACATAGACAACGTTGTACTGTGAATCCTGCTGTACTGATACGTTTTCAGTCTTTAACGGTAGGATCTCGACAACTTTACCCGAGCTAGTCTTATTAATGTATCCGTAGAAGTTACCGGATAGGCATAAGTTAACCATAACGTAGCTGAAGAACTCAGCGCCCGTCTGGTAGTCGTTGGGGCTGTTTAGCATTAGATTGTGTAGAGGAGCCGAGTAGTGTAGTTCCTTACCGGCGGCAGTGTCTCGGTATAGATGACAAGGAAGTGTCGCCATAGTGTCCGAGAGTACTTTCACACAGGAGTACACTGTGTTAAGCCGCATAGCCTGCTCGTTAGTAACAGACTTCGTACTACCTGAGACACTCCCGAAGAAGTCAGATAGCGCGGCGCTGTTAAATGGTAGGCTAATGGGTGCCGCTTTCTCTTGGGTTCTACCCCAGTTGAATAGGGCCATAATGGCCTCCTGTGTTTTTGTTTTATAAGGTTCTGATACCTCGCTTTTTGTAGACGTCTTTAACAAGACCTCCATTAACTTTTAGACGACCAAGGGCCATAATCAAGGCTATAACACCATCAATTTTATTTTTATCGCCCTGCTTTTTCACCTTTATATTATCGTTCGGGTCTATAAAAAGTACGCAGTTAGACAACATCCAAGACAGCACAGGGTCACTCCCATGTATGAGGGTTTTAGCCTTGACCGCCTTCTCTAATTCCTTGGAAGGGTCTGACATAGCCATAATGCCCTGATTGAACTTAACCATCGGAGCGCCCTTCTCTATCAATGAGGCTGATAGCTGTGTGGCACCGTAGGCATCATAGGCAATCTCTCGGACGTTATATAAGCCCATAGCTTTCTCGATATCAGCCTCGATATAGCTTAGGTCTGTGATGTTCCCTTCCGTAGTCTTTATGAAGCCTGCATCGTTCCACTCGCGGTACTTAGCACCGATATAACCCGTCGCATTATTGACAGTATCTTCGGGTAGGTAGTGCTGTATATATGGGTAGAGCTTCCCGTCCTCTACGAACAGTAAGGCGCACGACGCGAAGTCAGATACACTAGCTAGGTCGAGGCCTATGTAGCAGGGCTTGCCCTTGAAGTGTTCTATAGGTGGCCTCTCGCCTGCTGTAGCCTCCCAATCTTGTGACGTTAGCCAAGCTGAGGAGCTAGACATCCATTGATTCAGACGTTTAGTTCTAAAGTTGGTCTCAGCACTTGGGGACTCCATAGCCTGTCTAGCCATGCGCTCGAGATCATCAGGGAATACAGATATACCATAGCTAGGATTAGCTTTCTTCCAGACTTCGGGGTCTTTCCAATCGTCGCCCTCGTCTATTGTCCATATGGCCGCGAAGAACGTATCGTCCTCTACGTCTAGGTGTGGATCGATAACTTTCATACAGTATTCGCGTATCTCGTAACAGATTCCCTCCCGATTCGTCCCTGCTGTAGTGATAGCGAAGATGATCGGCTGTGCCCTCGCGCCAGAGGCTACATTTAGGACCTGCCATACGTCATCACGGAGATGACAATGTAGCTCATCAACTACAGAAAAGCTGGGACTAAGCCCCTCTAGCGATCCAGCATCAGAACTCAGAGGAACAAACTTAGAACCAGAAGCCTCATGTAGAATTACCGATCTGTGTACTTTTAAATGCTGTGATAGTTGTGGTGACTTACGAACCATCTGGGAGGCGTCCCCATGTACGATACGTGCTTGATCTCGAGTCGTGGCCGCGCTATAAATTTCGGCAGAATTCTCAGAATCAGCTATTAATCCGTAAAGGGCTAAACCAGAACAGAACGTAGACTTACCAGACTTTCGGGGTACTTCGACATAAGCGGAACGAAAACGACGATAGCCGTCAGATGATCTCATCCAGCCATATAGCTGGGAGACAATAAATATCTGCCAATCAGCAAGCTCTAGCGGTGTGTTAGCTAAGGGGCCTTTAAGATGATTCAAGAATCCGAAGAACTTTATCACCCTATTTGCGGCATCAGAATCATAATAGAATTTAGACTCCTTGCCTGTGTATTTTTTGCGATCCTCTATCGCACGGGTACAAGCATAGAGCAGAGGTTTAGCGGCTGGTTGCTCACCAGACACAACACGCTCCGCATAGGCCCAGCCCGTAGAGTCGTGTTGTGACATAGTTGTCTCCTATGATTGACTTACTTAGCGGCCTTGGGTTTATTAGGCGCTGGCTTCTTCTTTGGTTCGACTTTAGGTGCTGGCGCAGGCGCTACATAGCGTCGTGCAGTATCACACCATACGTAGTTTATTCTTTCCTTCATAATGTATTCCTTATTAGTTAGTTACTGGACTTTGAAAGCCCCCGAAGGGGCTGGTTGTTTAGGCTAGACGCTCTCAAGTGGCGAGTCTATTCCATGTACTTCTTTCAACTTGGCATAACGTCCCATGAACATACGTCCGCCGCTTATAATCGCGGGGTCGTCGTCGTGTTGCTCTATGAAGTCAATAAGGGCGCGGTTGTATAAGTCATCGATAAAGACGCTAAGAACGTCAATATCAACCAAGGTGCTAGGCTTTACGTCTGAAGCCATCAAGGCCTTTATGAATTCTATGTAGCGCCCGTTAAGGTTGTCTGGGCCTTCTAGGTTATCAGCACATTCTATAAAGTTAGATAGCTCACTATCGGCGTAGTCATTGACTGTAAAACGTATTCCAAATTTAACCTTTGACATATAAGACTCCTCAGTCTCTACGCCCCCGAAGGGGCTGGTGTTTGGTTGTTACTTAAAGGGGTGTGCGTTGATAGCCTCTCGCATAGCCTTCATGCCAAATTTGTTACGAATTGCACCGTGAAATAACGGGACAGCCTGAACGCATTTTGACAAAGAGAGTCTGTCTGTTGACCAATCTTTTCGGTTAGATTTTGCTACCCTGCCGCGAACTTTATCGTGGTAAGAAACAAAAGATCCGTAGCTCTCTATAGCCTGTTCTAGCGTTTGATCGCTTTGCTGGATTCTTTTTAACTGGTTGAACATTTTAGACTCCTCAGTCTCTACGCCCCCGAAGGGGCTGGGTGTTTAATTAAGCCGCCTGAGCTTCTAGGATCTTAGATTCTTGATTAGCACAGTGATCTTCCATCATGTTAATTGCTACCCTACAGGCAACACTGCCTACTCTTTTCAGTCCTGCTAGTCTTATTATAGAATTCTCTTCGTAGTCACTGAAGGTACCGTAGGCTAGGTGCCAACCGCTTCTAACTACACCAGCGTCTACTAGCGCGGCTATTGCTAGGTCGTTCTCATGCTTACGTTTGACTAGACCGTTCACATTGAAGTAATGAAACATCATTGCTTCTTTATTGGTCTTGCACTGCCCGTCTATAGTGGCTGTTTTGGTGATGAAGTCGTATCGCTCAAAATTTTTCATGTCTGTATTCCTTTAAGTAAGTAGTTGTTGTCTTGATGGTTCCCATTATAGGGCCTCATTTAGAAAGTGCAACAACTATTTAATATAAAGTTACTTATTAATCTTTAAAATTCTTCAGGTACATGACCGCACTCGTTGAATTGACGGTTAACAAAGTCTGAAACCCAAGCATCTAGGGTCTGGTGATTCAAAGCGAACACAGGGATAGTCTCAAGCTCTAAACAGGTATCGTCCGTGGGGTGCCACCAGTAGAAGTACCCCTCGCCTTTTATAAGTTGCCAATCCGGTTCTATTTTTTGAATCGCGTTATTTACTGTCGCTAATCTTAGATTCATCGCCCAGACTCCTTATTTAGATACAGGGGTTAAAGGCTTCTCGACCCATTCCGCTAGGCGTTTTTCTTGCCATTCTATATAGTTTTCCATCTGAGCTATATCGCGATCAATAACGCTCTTTACGTACTCAGCGTTAGCTCTTTTGATTAACTCTTCCAGAGTAGGTCTGTTCTCATAATCCCCGTCACGTTCTCGGCCCGTGTAGATATAGGCGCACTTGAATGTTTCAGTTGAGTACCCGTAGAAACGATCTTCAGTGTAGCTCGACTCTAAACCTGTTCCAGACCAGCCTGAGATAAACATAGTGTCAGCAGGTGCTGATACCCAGTGATACTCGGTAGTACCTACTCGTCTGTCGTGGAATTTGATCTGTATCTTACAAGCGTCTGTCATTTCTAGTAGTTCAGCCCTTTTTTCGTTACTGCTAATAATTGACCGCTTAACAGTTGCTACGACATCTTGTATGAGATCAGTAGACTGCTCGAAAGGTAGGTGAGAAGCTCCAGAACATACACCTGAGAAGAATCCCCACTGAGTAGTGTAGCCATGCTTAGATAGGCGACCGTTAGGTAGCTTCTGGTTACATCCGCAGATCTGACAAGTTCCAGTGTGAGTCGCTTTAGCCATTTTCGTATTCCTTATTTAAGTAGTTGTTGTCTTGATGGTTCCCATTATAGGGCCTCATTTAGAAAGTACAACAACTATTTAACATAAAGTTACTTATTATCCATTTATTTTAAAATTGGACTACTAGTAGTAGGTAGACTACTACCCTTGAAGGAAACTATCAAAGCTATCAACCTCGATAGGCTTAGAGGCATCTACTTTAGTCCTAGCGGCGGCGGTCAGACCATACTCAGTCATTAACCGAATAATGTTTGTGTATGACGTGTTCATCTGTGCAAGGGCTGGGTGAGGCTTCTGGTTTACTTGTCCGTTGGAGCCTTCGGTCTCTATAATAGGACCATCAGCAGACACCAAGGCTCTAAGGCGTAAGTACATAGAGAGTTGATCAGCTAACAGAGCGAATCCGAGAGAATCAACCCCAGTACCAACACCCATAGAGTAGCACTGTGAAGCTACTTGGTTGTATAGCTCGGAGGCTATCGGATCGTGGGTAGCCCATTCGGGCTTAGGGGGTATTCCGGCTGGTAGGGATATTGAGTCGCCTGCCCTATCCTGCCTAAATGTGCCCTCTAGTTTCTTAAGGGCTTCCGGCTTGCGTTTTCTTCCTGCCATTGGTTACCTCCTCAGATAGTTGGCGTTAAGTCTTAGAGCCGCGTGATGGACTCGGTATGGGTCGTGGCTGGTCATCACTGACGAGACATAAATTAGGGCGGTTTTGGGCCGAGGAGACAGTTCGGCACCCCGTGAGGAGGTCGGGGCTGGGCTAGGTCCGCAAACTAGCGATTTGGATATCTAATAGATTAAGAGCATTAGCTCTGAGGCGTTCGCGGCCCCAAGGGTCTCAGGGTCGTCTCTTACGCCTGTTTACCTTGTTTTTTTGTCTATCTTAGATATCCCTCAGTTATCGGGTAAGTTCCGATAGAATCAGGGTTTATTGCTTATTTATTGATATTTCTGTGACCGGAAAAAAAAGTCTTGTTCTGACATTGCGAGAGGTAAAG
>Ga0115003_10001230_pt1 | contig 22713 bp, 28 predicted proteins | sample ArcticOcean_MG_C_7_FD_88736 | JGI IMG/M metagenome (GOLD analysis project Ga0115003, IMG submission 88736) | Marine microbial communities from western Arctic Ocean - ArcticOcean_MG_CB11_88 | ecosystem: Environmental > Aquatic > Marine > Oceanic | place: Arctic Ocean: Canada Basin | collected... | reverse complement strand
TTAGACGTCTTCGTGAAGATTATCTCCGATAATTATGACAGGGGAACTTTTCAGCCCCCTTGGGCCGGTAGGGACGCACGTAGAAGAGCAACGAGTTCGTCAAGCAGTACATCAAGTTCGTCACCGCCGATGATCGACGGGAGGCTCGGATTATGCGTGATTCTGAACGGCCGGAGCTCGCCCAGCCGTTTGGGGATGTGTATGCGTACGCCGCTCATCAATTGAGCCCTCCTCAAACCGCACGCGAAGCTAGTGGGACCATACCCGATTCTATTGCGAGGGCCTACTCCAGACTCGACACTGATCGTGGTGTGACGACGTATGAGGGAATCCCAATAGCCGAATTAGAAGTACTTGGTAATTTTGGTAAGGCGTCACGCAAACCAAAGGCTAAACCCAAGGCTAAACCAAAGGCTAAACCCAAGGCTAAACCAAAGGCTAAACCCAAGGCTAAACACAAGGCTAAACCCAAGAAAAAGTAACTCCACTCACTCGCGGGGCACCTTCCCCCTTCCTATTATAAGTATATAGGAAGGGGGTAATAAGGTGGGATATTGATTGAAAGGTCATACAATGCGCAGTAGCGTTCATTAAATCACTCCGATCCATTTCTGAATGGTGATACATTGTACAGAGTGGGGCTAGTGCACTCTTAGGTTGGTTGGCTCGCCAACGCGGGCGTCCCCGCAGACCTTCATGTAAAGCTATCTCCAACTCCACACTTGCTTGTTCGCCCATTGCCATGAGCAGCCCATAGCTCACACCCTTACCCTGGAGCCATTATAATGGTTCCTGGAAGCGGATGCGTCTATCTTCAACTATTCATCCTACAGATTCTAAGGTCTAATGATCGAGCAGTTTTGCGGTGACAGGGCTGCTAGTTATTGTTAGATTAATAGGGCTTAGTTACTCGGGCTTCGACGTACTTTTTATACACCCGGATGGGTGGGTTTTTATTGATTTTAATGTTTTTTTTACTTACCAGACGAACATGCCGGGGCAGTTAGAGCAGCCGCCGCAGTCCTCGCACGCGGAATCTCCGTCCCCTGGCCAGCAGGAGGTGCATCCGCCTTCCTTGCAACCGTCCGGTCCAAAGTGACTGTTTACGGCACAATCATCGCAGAAGATGAGAGGAACACTCTGGTAGCCGGCGTCCCTGGTCGCATTCTTGAGACAGTCCTTACACACAGGGGCGTAGCAGTGGTCGCATTCGAAGGTCTCACACTTGCTGGTCGAAACGGCTCCGCAATCGATACAGTCGGTTTTTGTTGTCTCCATTTTGATGGCCACTATTTCGTTCTACAGTTTCTAAGCCCTAATGATTCAGCAGTTTTAATGTCTAATGCGTCTATCTTCAACTATTCATCCTACAGATTCTAAGGTCTAATGATTGAGCAGTTTTGCGGTGACGGGGCTGCCACTTATTGCTAGATTAATAGGGCTTAGGATTTACAGGAGGTAGTAGTGGCCACGAATACACACAATACAAGAACAAACTGTTCCATCCCCCTACATTCTATACTACACTTACGATGTCTGACGCCAAGATCAAAGAGTTGGAGACGAGGATCAAGATCCTGGAGCACTTGGTTTCGACGCTGACTGTTCAGACAACGAAGAAGGTGAAGGTCAAGAAGGCGAAGGACCCTGATGCTCCTAAGCGTGCCCCGAATGCCTATAACTTCTTTGTGCGCGAGATGAAGAAGTTGGAGCCCAAGACCGATATGAAGGAGCTTGGTCGGATGTGGAGGGAAGACTTCTCTGAGGAGGATGACCGCACCACCTGGACCGAGATGGCCGCTGAAGCTAAGAATACTTACCAGGAAGAGATGAAGGAGTACAAGAAGGCCACCGAATAAATTTAAAACCAACAAAAACAATAAAAACCAACCAACCCCACCCACCAGGGTGGGATAAAAAGTATGTAAAGACCAAAGCATGAGTTGAGAGGTTGTGATTTCTAATTACGTGAATTAATATATTTGCTCATATTAATTATAAATATGAGTATCGCACGCTTTGGAACAAGCACTTCAGGTTCTATTAGTGCTTTGAAAGCCAAGATCACATCCAGAGAGGTAAAGATAAATAAGATGATGAAGCAGTTAAACTCTACGAAACCGCCCGCTTTCGCCAAAAAGATCATGCGAACCAATGTGACTAAACTCAGACAACAGATAACAAAACTAAAGAAAGTTCTTTCAGTCAAACTGAAAAAGAAAACAACTTCACCCAAAAATAAGCTTTCACCCAAAAATCAAAATAAGCTTCTACACGACTCAATAGCTCTTCTGACCACAGACCCCGTAAAAGCGCTGACACAAGTGAAAAAAATACTCAGAGCGGGACATTTTAATATAAACGCCCCCGCCCATCGCTTCTCTGCCGGGCAACTCGTAGGATCATCCGCATCATGGGGGAAACCCTGCCCTCTTCTCACGCATCGCGTCAATATTCTCACACAAGTGATAGGTAACAAATTCCGAAGTGATTTCGTGCATTCATACTATGACGAAAGAAAGGATGATTTCGGCGGTCCTATTGTTCAAATTCAGAACGCCTCTCAGGATCTAGATCAACCCGAAGTCGGTAAGCCAGTCAGTGTTCGTAGTCTCATCGATACAATGAGATTCCGAATCATTAAAGAGCTCTTAGCGTATGGCGCAGAAGTTGACCAAGACACTGTAAATTTGGCAGTATCGATGAATGATTCTTTTACGGTTGTCGAACTATTCAGGCATACGGGAGGGGATTGGCAACCCGAGTATAGCCGCTTAATGATGCCAGTTCTTAGGTCCCGATTTGATTATCCGTACACATACCAAGAGGTCGGGGACCAAGTTAAATGGAAAGGTACACGGGGGAAAACAAATGTCAGGAAAGGAGTGCAGGACCGAAGCATGATCCGTGATTTTATGAAGGATGAACTCCGTTATCAGGTCTTCTGAAAGCATTTCACAGCCGACCAAATGTAGGTGACGGGAGTCCTGCTCGTAATACAGGTCCCCAATCAAACCAGTGCTTCGCGGTGAGACACACAGAAACCAATAGTGTACCTCCGCAACCTACAATAACGAGCATATATAAAGCTAGAGAGTGAAAAAAAGCACCTATGTACAAGCAACCCAATATCACCCCCATAGGAGAGTCTACGAGATGTCGTCGGATAGGCGGTACCCACAGGTGTTTGAAATCCTTCACAAAATAAGAACCATCGTTCTGTCCCGAATTTCGGTAACCTTTCTTACAATAGTAATCGGTTACCCCCATTCCACTTATAACTGCGGTACCTTCGCAGCAGTTCTGCCAAGCTATCCATTCTGCTCTCCGAAGAAGTCTGGTACCTATTCCGGAATGCTGAACACGATTACTGTAATTCTTGGATGAAACAACTTGTCCATAGACGTGCAATTCCCGAACAAGACCTTTGTTTTGCAGACAGGGAAAGACTGTAACGTCCTCGGTTACTCTCAAACGTAGAAGACCAAAGATGACCTTTCTGTCCCGTGATTCGTACGAAATAAAGTATTCTGTCCCGCCGTTTCCAAAGTACTGTCTGATCACAAGTTCTGCGTCTTCGTGGCGATAACCTAAGTGTCTACCAGCCTCCCTAAAACGAATATCGGCGCTCTCATTCATCGTCTTATTGATTTTGTCGCGTAGGTCTGGTCTCTGACAACCAGCAGAAATGTAAGTCAGAGGAATGTCTCGGACCACCCTAGGTAGTCTGATCCACGGAGGACATGTCTCCATTGCGTACCTTACAACATTTTCTAGGACCTCTTGGCCTAGGCTCTCGGAATATGGGATGTACTTCCCAGATTCATGCCATCCTTTGATGACTGACCACGGTGTCGTCTGGCATGGATAGATTTTGATCTGATCTACTGCAAACTCGGGTTCGCTGTAGACCCTGTCGAACATCTTCATGTCACCAGTGGGATCAGAGCCTGGAAGATCTGGCATGAGATGTATATCGATCTTGAAACACGCGTTCTTGAGAAGTCGGAACGCATTTACTACCTCCTGTACCCCGTGTCCTCGGTTAATAGTCTTCAGGATGGTTGGATCGAGATGTTGAACACCTAGTTGTACGCGAGTCACACCCCATCTTCTCAGGAGACGCATCCACTTCGTATCAATTGCGTCGGGTCTTGTTTCAATAGTAATCCCGATAATTCTGACAATGGCGGTGCGATTCTGTTCTATCTCGGAGAGAATATCCATTTTCTTCTCTCTCCCGTCGTAGTAAGTATTACAGGCATATACCGCATCTCTGATGAAATTCTCCAAATAAGGCACTGGATATTCCGTGAATGTTCCGCCAGATATAATCAGTTCAACCTTGTCGAGATCGTACCCTATCGTTTCGAGGGTTGTCAGTCTTGACGAACACTGGCCTATAGCCTCAAAATCGTGCCTGTTTGCCCGTGCCACTGCCGGCTCTTTAGAGAGATACGACCTGGGTTGGCCAGGTTCGTTTGGACAATAGTAGCAGTTGTGTTTGCAAGAAAACTTCTGACCATCTGGGTAGGGAGACGTCATCAACGTAACGTTGGTAATTCCACTTATTTGTCTAGACTTCCTCTGTAGGAGTATTGCAAGCCTGTCGTGAGGAACGAGTCTCCCCTCGGCAAGCATTATTTTCATAGTTCGCACCAGGAAGGACTTTTTCAAAAAAACTCGTTTCTCCTGACCAAGTTTGGTGTACCTTCGGTTGAAAGCGGTCTTTAGATCTTCATTTTGTCGGGTATTTGAAATGAGTTTGTTTAAATTTATTATAATTTCTTCATATATCTTTTGATTTTTTTCAACGGCATCTGCGATTTCCCGCTGGTAGCCTTCGATATCGCGAACCATTGTACTTTGGTAATTGAGTAATCTTTGTAACTTTAATTAATTAAAATTAATTCATTGTAATGAAGTAAAGATTATGTCACCTCCGAGATTACAACGCACCATTCGTGAAAGCAAATGGGTGACCGGGGAAACAATTTCAAAGCGTACGGGGAACCGTATAACCATAATAGAGGCTTGTGACAAATGGAGTTTCTATATATTAAATGAAGGTTCCACTCTTCGAAGGGTCACTAAAAAAGAAGCCCGATTAAAAAATGAAATTGTAGAATTTATATAGCTCAGAAAATAAAGTGGCTTATTGTCAAGCGATACAAGATGACTAACACCGAGAATAAAAAAGCGCTAGATGTGCTTCTTCGCAAGCTTTGCGACAAGCTCAAAGATGATAGGGATTCGAAAAAGCGGCAGAAAATCCATCAAAATGTGGCACCTCCCGTGCTCAATGTGAACTCTCAGATTCGGCGTCTAGATTACCAGTACTAAAAGAAAAACTTGATTAAAAAATATAAAACCCCCCACCCATCCAGGGTGGTATAAAAAACGACTTAATTTCATTTGTTGTCACCTACATTAGATAGTTCGGAATTCTTGCGCGATAGAGCATCCGCGCTCCCCAATGTAAATCAAATTCGGGCTGTTCGATGTTAAGACGAACACCTCCGTAATTCCCAGAAATGGTTTCTAATTGGCTATTCGTGTAATCCGTAATTGATTTCAAAGATCCCAGGTGTGTCGTCATTTTCTCAATATACAAAGGTATGTCTAAAAGTGCCGATTCGGGTATGGGAAGACTCAATAAGATGGTATCAATGACTTCGCAGAAAGTATGAAGAACATTACGAATTTCCAACTTCTTTTCGCGTTTTTTTGTATTCTGATAAATTGTTCGGCAAAAATCAACCTTGGTTAATGTGTTTTCCAAATACTTCACTCTTTCTTCCAGAAAATTCGGAACCGGTACTGTATACTTTGGTATTTCGATAGCCCTGATGTGGCGAGATAGCATGCACGATTTGGAAAGAGTTTCGATAAAAGCCACTGCGAGAGTACGAGCCGTATGTATCTTCAGAACATTCTCACTGATCAAAACCTGAGGGACCGACGGACGACCATTTGCGCAGTTGTCACCTGGTTGTCTGGGGATAGCTCCATTTGCAGCTTGCGTACGTGCCCATTGAAAATAATGCGGGTTATGTATGGTTCCAGTCACGATTTCGTTAGTGCGCCAGCTGAAAGATACGTGACACTGAGGACACCACATCTGGTCACAACCGTCAATTTTCGTAATATTCACACCGCATTGTGGGCACGATTTTGTGTCCCGAGATAAAAGGCGTGCAGTATCTATGTCTTCCTGCAAGCAAATGTGTTCATCTGTCGTGTCGATTATACAGACGTTACAATCCTTACAAGTAGACTTCTGACAGAGCCCACACGTCCAATCGGGATTCAAGAAACCTTTGCAATCTTCACCGGGGCATGCCTTGATAAAACCGCGCTTCACTCGTTCTTTGCGACTCGTGTTCATTTGAGCATGAAGCTTGTTTTTGAATGGGGCGACGCGTTTTTGATATTCTTTTGTCATCTTTCTAATTTCCTCTTTCAATTCAAATATCATCCTGCGTCTTTCGATTTCCACCTGCGCATCGGGTAGTTGTGCCAATTGACCTTCCCATAGGACTCTTTCTTTTGTCACTCTGAGGGGGCCCTTCACAAACGTTTTAGTCATTTTGGAGCAGACAAAATTTGTGTCCCATACTTTGTTACAATTCATACATTTAGCTTCATTGACGGTTCCTTGCAAATAAGTTTGAACACATTCGCGACAAACCAGATAGTCACATGAATGGCATTCAACTTTCTGACGCCTCTCCTTTGTGAACGGTTCGGTACAGCATGCACATTCCATCTTGCTGTTTATTATTTAATATTCTATTGATTTAAACCCTAAGTATTTAATTATTGTTATTTTTTGAAATAAATAATTATACGAAAAATTGTAGGAAGTGCTCACTTATTGTTGTTTTGACCTCTCTTGATCACCCCTCTCTCGGTACAGGGGGGTTTGTTTTCTGTTCTAATTTTCGGAAAACAGTTTGCCCTACGCACGCCCATTCCTGTAACGCGATGCTCCATTCCTTAAGGGCGTCGGGATTGTCAGATATGTCAGTGTTTCCGTCAATATTCAAGATTGCGAAACTGTTTTCTTCACTGCACAGCCAATCATCATGATACGAACCACACCTGGAAAGGTAATCCAGAGGGATGTCTTCTCCCTCTCGGTTCCTCTTCGCAATACGCCCTTCGCATGTAACGGGGTCTGTCTTCACATAGACGACATGTGTAATGTGTATATCCTTTATAAAATAGTCGAACCATTGCAGGTAAATGCAATGTTCGATATGTTCAATTTCGCCGTCATCGCTCAGCATCTTAGCGAAAACATTTCTGTCGGTGAGCACCGAACGTTCCGTAATTATCGTTTTGTTAGGGAATTTTTTCACTGTTTCGAGCAGGAGCACCAGTCTCGATATGTACGCTAGCATCTGAAACGAAAATGCATACCGTTTCCTGTCCTGGTAGAACTTGGTCAAAATGGTATTGTCGGATTCGTCTCGGATGGTGTTCCAGGTATCCACGGGTTCTTCCAGGAAGACATAGTCATCCGATAGGGTGGACCTAAGATAACTAACAAAAGTGGACTTACCCGAGCCGATATTGCCCTCAATGCTAATAATTGGCGCCATTTTTATATAATGCGTTAACTTTTTAAATCTGTTTGTCATGATCGGGTCTCAGGGGTGCTAATTAAATTATATTCATCTATTAAATGATTCCTCACATTGTTAGAATCAAAATATTGGATTCCACGACACACACAGACCTACACGATTATTTCACCACTACTTGGACGCTTGGGCAAAGAGTGAAACTCGTTTTGGATACATGCGACTGCAAAAACATTGGACTCCGGAGAATTCTTAGCATGGCGGGAGTCTTAAACAATCATCGAGCAAATTCGAAACAATACGTCATATCTAGCACTATTCTTGTCAACTCCATACTCGCACATTCTCTTCTTGTCGTAGGATTAACAATTATCAGAAGCGAGAGACCCATTGAAATACTGCTCGTTCAGTGAGAAACTTGCTTGGTTCCTCCGTGGTATTCGTACGCCAAATCGGCGTCCAATAACTTATTTTTCAATATTTCGTCCTCCACTAGCCACCGTCCATACTTGTCCAGTCCTATCACATTTATCGTAAACTCTTCACAAGTGAAATGTTGACGAGCGATGTCCTTCGCCATATTCGCCCTGACAATCGTGGCTGCTCTATTCGCATCGCTCTTCGGTGGCTTCATCTCTGGAGCATCGTAGCCGTTCATGCGGCATGATACTCGAAGTACTTTCCTATGATTTTTGTCATAATAACAGACCCATATTGTGTCGCCATCGTAAACAGAATAGAGCCGCACTTTTACCTTGAACATGTGGTCTTTCAATTTTACAGGCTCGGCGGGACAGTACAGGCTTTTAACAGAACAGCATGAAAACATTTTTAAATTTCATTTGATTTAGAATGGTTTATTTTTTTAAATAATGCTCGCACCACATATGCGTGGCCAGTGCCGACACACACATGAAACGCAGCATGAAAAAGCACCCAATTCGGGTCTTTCCGCCTGTAAGCTGCGATCGAGTTTCTGTAACACAATGCCATCACTGGCCAGATTGGCCAACCAAGGAGAACTATCCATTTTTCGCGTATTCGTAGAACGCCAACCAGAGTAAAAGTAGCAAGCGAAATTCTGGCCATTATCATATCCGCATTCCGACGCGGTCCGTGGCGTGCGTCGACCCAATGGACTGCACTAAATGTAGCAGTGGAAAAGACCGTAACTGCTAACCACAAAATCAGTCTGTCTTGTGTTTCATTTTACATGTACATACCGAAGCCAGCCACAAAAAACCAGGACACGCTAGTGCATACTAAAGGCCACGAGACCGATAATGACAAAGGATACTCGGTTACACCACTTTCCATGTCGATTGCAATTCCAAGTAAAGTTGTTAAAGATATCTCCGTAATACTTTTATTCATATTTTATAAACTTTAGAAATTGTAAGATAAACATTTAGGCAAACACAAAAACGATGGCTCTCGATATAACCCAACAGGTCAAGAAAGACCTCTTGCAAAACAAGACTAAATTTACTCGTACTCTTTCGAGTCAACTTGGTTTGTGCGCTAACAGGGCGGCGCACTTCCGCAATTCACAAAAGTTCCGAAACTGGATCGCTAAGAACGTATTCCAGGAGTATACCCCAAACATTATGTGGCATCGTAAAATCTCGAGCGGCGAAGGTTTTCGGATTCTCAAGGCATTCTATGGGACCAGTAGCACATGCGACATTGGCGACTTCATCGAATACGTCAAAGGTCTTGGCGTGATATTCGACGTGTTCGGTCAAGACAGCATTCGCACTATAAATGCCGTGAAGTCGTGGCTCGAACACAAAGGCATTACAACTCCCGGAGCCTACTTTCTGCAGGCCGCTGTTCTGTACGCCCAGCTATCTTACATGGGACATCGTGTGAACGAAATGGGTTACGGCAGTCACAACCTTATCGCGACAGCAACCGCGGAACGAGCCTACACCAAACGCGTGGCCGCTGAGACTGCTCGGAAGGAAGCAGCTGACAAGATTCACCTGGCGAATCTCGCCGGGGAAGTGCCTGAGATGGTGGAGTCGAATGCTGATACCCAGGCTCGCAACGCTCTCGCAGCCCTGGAAATTGACTGGGATTAAACAAAGAAAAACAAAAATAATATTAAAAAAAACCCCGCCTACGGTGGGTATAAAAAAGCACGTTTAGATTTAAAGTTTCTACGTTTTGTATTGTAATGAAGCTATACAGTTGATTGTACTGTCGTTCCAGGATTTTTAAAAAAAGTTTTTTATGGTAATTGGGGGAAATCGATGAAAATGAAACTATCAATGTTATAGAAGGTATAACTTCATCTTTTTTGTGTTTACCAATAGGCCTTAGAATTTAAAATGTGGAACAAGCAGTGATCATTGAACTACCCACGATGTCTCTCACGATGTATGAGATGGAGACGAGAATAAAGAATCTGGAGTTTCTTGTGTTAGGACTAAGCATTTCCTCGAACAACGAGGTCGCTCCGGAGAAGCCTACGAACTTCCGTCAACTCACACCGTATGCAATCGATATTGCCGAGTCAGTCAATATCCAGGAGGTATTCAGATTTAACCACCATTGTGTCGGCGAGGACATGAACGGACCTTCCGATAGGTTTAGCAAAGGACGCTTGAATGAACTAGCCTTCGTGCAATTTTCAGAAGGACGGTTCGAACATGTTGACGAACAAGGTTATGACTTAGTCGATAACAAAACCGGTAAGAAAGTCGAATTGAAGTTTTCCATTTCGTGTTTGAAAACCCCCACGGGTCCTTTAAGGGAAAGCGGGTGTCTAGGGACCATCCGCATTAAAAACACCATGGGTGTGTCAACTTCCGAAAATCCCACCCTAAAACTGAAGAACCGTGCAGACTACTACATTTTTGTAGACAAAACGGCATGCGCTATGGCTGAATACAAAGACATAGAGCCTTTCTTGGTATCGAAAAAAGATGTCATTGTATTGGAAAAGATGCCAATGCACAAATTGTGTCTTCTCGCTGATGTATCAGAAGAACAAATCGCTATCACACAGACCTGTCCAAAATATATAGATCGCAGAAAGGAAATGGAAACCAAACTTTTCGAAGATTGGAAAGCCCCCAAAGTCATGTAAAAAGAAACACAAAAGAAACAACAAAAAAACCCTACAACCCCACTGTCCCAGACAGTGGGATAAAAAGACGTATTCATACAAACAATGGTTCATTGTTGATCAGAAATCTTGCGCATCGCTCGATCATGGTTACATTGACCGCATTTCCAAACTGAGTGTAAGCGATCTTGTCCTTTGGATGTATAGTGTAGGTTTCAGGGAACGACTGCAAACGTGCACACTCTCTTGGTGTCAAGTACCTTGACTTCGGTCCGTACACTGGAATCATGCTAGCCATTGCGACTAGCGTTGGTGCATAATTCGTGTTTTTGATCCGGATGCCGGACCCACGGGCACTCCACAACACTTGCGACATTCTCAATTTCTCACTGCCAGCCTGCCATTCCATTTTCCTCACTGCTCCCGTCCACAAAGGTTCCTGACGTGACTTCTTCAGCCACGGATCTAATAGTGCTTTGTGTTGCGTGTAGAAGTCTCTATTCTTCGTGATCCAACTCTTATACTTCTCGGAGAAGTCTGTCTGCGCCTTCGCAATGGCAAGTTTGTTCTCCTCATCGGTAAGTTTCTTGTTGTGTTTGGTCACGGACGTGTTTTCCCCATTACTGTCCCACCAATCTGTCCAGATTGGAAACTTTGGAACAACGATAACATTTTCATGACAAATATGCAAAAATGCATCCCACACCTGCTCGGTGATCTTATGTTTGGCCATAAGTGCGTACTTCTCATTAGTTCTGTCACTTATGATCGATTTCAAATCGGTGATCTTGGCCAATTGCTTGTTAACTTGTGGCAACTCGGGCAATTCACCTATATCCTTGCGTTTACACAAGATGACAACTCGCTCCCGCGACTGAGGGACACCAAAGTATAGAGTGTTTAAAATAACTGGATTATCGTACGTAGTGTAGCCAAGACTATCGATATTATCCCGAATGACCTTCCACGTGTTGCCGTTGTCGTGTGTTGCGAGATTCCGGACGTTTTCGAGGATCATATACCTAGGATTATGGTGTCTGACCATCTTACAGATTTCAAAAAAAATGTTGCCACGTGAGTCCTGAAAGCCTTTCTGCCCCCCAGCCTTCGAAAACGGCTGACATGGGAAGCCAGCACACAATACGTCGAAGGAAGGCATTTTCTCTATATTTATCTTTGTCAAATCACCTTCTGGTTTAATTCCGTAGTTTAACTCATAATTGTCTCGACACTCCTCTTTAATATCACTTGCCATCACACAATTCATCCCCAGGTTGGCCAGTGCCTGATGGAAGCCACCTATTCCGCAACATAAATCAATGAAGTTCATGTTAGTCTTATCGCTCATTATTGTAAGTTACTATGAGTTGCCTCTTTAAACACGTTTTCACTAGACATCTGACAGTGGTTTTTATACCCGCCTAGGCGGGGTTTTTTTGTTTTTATTTTTAATTGAAATCGATGCAGAACCACTTCGATTGGCCCTCCACAATATTCTGGGTCTGCATCTCGTATCCTTCTCCATCTCCAAGGCGCAGGCAAGTATCGAGAAGCTTCATCCGATCATATATGTGAGGATGTCTGAATATAATCTTGATGGACTTTTTCTTCTTCTTCTGGTCCAACATTGCCTTGACGACTTCTGCAGCATCGTGAGGACAGTTGAATGGAACATCAACGATCTGGACAGGACGTTGTAGACCACGAAGGTCGTGCTCGTCTCCTGTCAGATGCCACCATATGGATCGCTTGTCGCTCGGGATTTGGAACACGGCCCAAATGTGGGACGGGATCTCGAACTGGTAGGATTTGTTGAAAGGCATTTTAATTCTATAAGGTTCTGGGCTACTATTCAACCCTACAAATCCTAAAGCCTATTGTTCTTGTGATATCTGGTGAGTGAACCTGCAAAAAACAGTATAATCAATAGACCTTAAAATTTGTAAAGTGAAGTAGTGGCCAAGAGATACATACACAAGAACATACCCGTTCTACTTACTAGAAAAGAAATCATGGCTTCTCTCCCGTTGACCGAACAGGTTAAAAAAAAAATCTTGAGACACAGAGCACAATTTACTCACGTTCTTTCATCACAACTCGCAATGTGCGCTTCCAAAGCCGCGCACTTTCGCAACTCACAGAAATTTCGCAATTGGATCACAAAGAACATATTTCAAGAGTACGGCCCGAAATTAATGTGGTACCATAAGCTCACATCAGGAGAAGGTGCAAAAATTTTGAAGGCATTCTACGGTACCAAAAGCTCTTGCGACATTTCCGACTTTACCGAACATGTCAAACGCCTCGGTCTGGTATTCGACCTGTTCGGTCAAGACACCCGCGGCACTATCACTGTCGTGAAGGAATGGTTCGAAAATAAAGGCGTTTCCATCCCCGGAGCATACTTCCTCCAGGCTGCAGTGCTATACGCCCAACTGTCTTTCATGGGACATCGGGTCAACGAAATGGGATACGGCAGTCATAACATTATCGCAACCGCAACCGCAAAACGGGCTATTGACAACCGGAGAGCCGTTGAGACCGCCCGCAAGAAGGCGTCTGAGAAGATTCACCAAAGTAACCTTACAGCAGAAGTTGCGGAGACTAAACCCGCAGAGTCCGACGTTGACACCCAAGCTCGGAACGCACTCGCTAACTTGAAAATTGATTGGGATGAGGAATGGTAAAGAACTTAAACTAATATATATTAAAAAAAAACCCACTTCGGTGGGTATAAAAAACACCGTAAGTACCCTCTTTTTATACCCACCCAATGGGCGGGGTTTTTTGTTTTTTTTTGTTTGTAAATTTTAATTTCTTTTCAGCTCCGTCCATCGACATTTCATCGCCGAGACTGTCCGACCAGGAAGAACGATATCGGTCCACTTGCTTTGCCAATTGACCCAATTCTTGCGTCCTGCCAGCAAGATTTCATCTTCGGCGTTTGTCCATCGCACACGAGTAAGAGAGGTCTTAGACTTCTTTTTAGGAGGCTCCATGTCTGGCAGAGGGGGAGGAGGCTTAGACTTCTTCTTCGAAAGTTCGTTGTCACACCCGTACTTCCGCTCGTAATACGCCCGACACGCTCTGTTGGTGCGCCCAGGAAGTTTTTTAGCAATAGTCATCCAGCTCCGCGAAATTTTGCGAGCATTCACCAAAATCTCATCCTCAGCCGCCGTCCAACTAGGTGCCTTCGGTTGTTTAGTTTTAGACGGAACATACTCTTCGTCGTCTTCGTCATCATCACTGTCCGTTTCGGCTTCCCATGCCATCGCCTCAGGCGACTTCGGAGATTCCACAACGGGCTCGGGTTCCACCTGAAGCGCCACAACGGGCTCGGGTTCCACCTGAAGCGCCACATCGGGCTCGGGTTCCATCTGAACCGCCACTGGCTCGTTCGAAAACTTGAGCGTCGTCCCATTCTCGTCCTTCAAAACATTTACAATCATGTCATTAGATTCTTTGCTGAAAGTTATAGCCATGTCATTGGACTCCTTACAAAAAGTGACTGTCACGTTTGTATGCATTATTGAGGTATTTGTGTTCGTCTAATCCTCCCTCCAAGGCTTTCTAAGGTATATTGATTTAAATTTTTTTTAATATTTATTAATATTAATACATTATTAATAAATGACCATTCAAGTCAATTTTGGAAATCCCAGCAAGTTTTCTATGTTTGGAAAGTCACTCTCTGTTAAAGAGGCATACGATCTATACGCACGCGGGCTCGCGTTCAAGTTCACCAATGGGAGACATTTGCTTTTTGGAGGTACGTTTTCTAACAAGTCACAACTGACGAACAAGTTCGGGGCACCAGGTATGAGTCCCGCCAAACGATACAAAAAGCTTGTGGAGCTACGTTCACGGCTGGCTAGACAGGCAACCAGAATCCAGAGCAAGGTGAGGGGGGATATCACAAGAAAGGCGAACCCCATTTCAACCTGTCCGGTGTGCTTGGAAAGTAAATTTACGAAGAAATTGTGCCAACCGTGGGAGTGCCAAGGAGTAGCACACTCCGTCTGTCCCGATTGTTCTCAATCAATCGCAAAGTCTGAGACGAGGAGATGCCCCATGTGTCGCGCCCCTCCCATAAAAAATGAATCTACAATCCCAACAAGATATAGAGACCAAGATTTCGAGACAGATGATACCTCATACCCGGTGTATACCCCAACGCAGCTATCGCGGATGAACGACGAAGACAGAGCCTTTGCAATGCGGTTAAGACGTAATAGATATTCCCGCCACATGTTTCTTGTTCCGTAGGGAGATCGATGACGGTGAGTTTAAGGCGGTGGAACCGTATAAAGTGGGATAGAATAACCCAGGTGGCCGCTTTATGCCCTTACAGTCGCACCCGGTATGTTATCACTTAATCCCAGAGGTCACCAGACAGTTGGTAGCCTACATCGAGTGGGAACGTTTGCACCCTATGACAACGGATGACGGAGAACCGTGGCAGGTTCTAGCAGCACGACGCTCAGTGAGATGAAGCCCCAGTGCAGACTAGGACCATTTGGATACCAGGTTGGTAATTAGTTTTTATACCCGCTTGTGCGGGGTTTTTTTGTTTTAAGTTTTTTTGTTTTTTAAGTTTTTGTTTCATAGGAATTGACTGACCACAGAGAGGGTATCGTCAGAGACATCAGGTACAACCGATGCCATGGCCAGCAGCCTGATGGCTTTGAAGACCTTGTTCCGACCGCTCCAGAGAACCAACGTCCGGCGATGCTTTTCTGCCGTGAGTCTCTTGCCATTTAACGACCAATGCTGTTGCAGTATTGATCCGTCCTCGTCCCACTCGCGAAAGGCTGGTCCATCCGTACAGTGGAGCATGAATTTTTCCGTACCGATTGGACCCGCTGGAATTATCCACATTTCTTCTATGAGGAGAGAATCCTCATCAAAGTACTTCGTGTGGATTGGACCCTTGTTGTTCCAGTTCTTCCAGATTTCTTCTGGAAACTCCTCATATTTTGTACGATATCTGGGATACAATTTTCCATCGAAGCTGGTGACATGACTGTAGGTCTTCAAATTGTACGGTTCAATCGCAAACCCTCGCGCTTCGTGCTTTAGTTGTTCCACCGCGTACTTGATCATTTCATCGACCGATGCCATGACGCTCTGGGGCGATGATTGAACATGAGCGTCATAGCTGTTCAGCAATGGGTCAGCGATTAATACTTCCAAAAGAGGACCCAAAGCATCGTTCACTGAGGCTTTCTGTTCGTTGGTTAAAGTCATTGTTTCATATATATCCTAATCATATACAAACCCTAAGGTTTAATTATTTTTAATTTTTGAAACAATGACCATCCGAGCAAGTTTTCTATGTTTGGAAAGTCACTCTCTGTTAAAGAGGCATACGATCTGTACGCACAGAGGGGGGTCGCGTTCTGACTGGTATTTTCAATAATTTAAAAACGAAAATGTCACAAACCAACACGCACTTCCCACGAAGGCCTTACACAAACTATATTTGTAACCACGCCATAGATCTCCACCCGTGAGTCCTTCCACTAGTAGTGGAAGCGGTTTCACATCGGTTTGATACAAAATTCTCAACGTATCAATGGGATAGACCGCGGTCATCGCCAAACAACCGCAACAACCTCCTACGACGACCGATTGAATCGGACCAAGTCTACGTTCGGAAAACTGAGCCACACTAGTCAAATAAACAGTAGAACCGATCATTTCCTTCAACGCTATACCCTGCCAACCCCGGAAGGTGAACCCTCTCTTCGTTTGTCGACAAAGCTTGTACGAATCTATCGGGATAGACAAGACACTATTTACAAGCCCAGCCATAGCGGCGGCCAAAATCACATTGCGAAGAATAAGGGCCTTGAAAACATAGAGACGAATGCTATCGCTCAACGAATTGAGTACCAGAGGGGCTTCGATCCCAACCAGAACGTTCTGCGGTCCCGTTGTAGCGACCGCCTGAGTTTTTAAGCTGTCCAAGGGATAAGTTACAGCTGTAGAAATAAGGCTCGATATCGCAGCCCTTTTAGCTATATGCATTTGATACAAACAAATAAATAAATTCAACAAATAAAACAATAAAAGTAAAAAACTTACAAACAAATAATATCATGGAGGCTTTTCATGTGTTGGGTGGGTACTTCGAAGACATCCAAGACAGTATCCCCGAGGGTATCTACCTCAAGATGTATGATACGCTCAAAGCGATCAAAGATGACCATTCCCATGTCGGCCTGCTCTACGAAAACCAGCGGCTTACAAGTGTTTGCAATCGAGCCATGCGTCAGCGGGTAAACTTGCTTGCCAGTATCCGCGATCGGGACCTCAACCTCCAGACAACGACAGAATTGCTGCAAAAGTCTCGGGAAGAGCAGACCGAGCTGAAACACACGAACAAGCGGCTGCGCGTCGATTTGAGCAAATTGGAGGAAGACACTGAGCGATTCATCAACCCTCTGACAGGAAGGTCCATTAAAAGCACCAGTCAACTGGCCAAGAAACTGAAGCGCCTCAAGGAGAGTGAGGACGCGTAACCCAATACAACTCGTAGACAAAGAGTAAAACGGAAAGGGTCATTAATATATATCCTATATTTCTAAACTTTCCCCTAACCGTCATCCCACTGTACATAAGTAAGGGGGAGAATACTGTTAGAGCGAAATAACGACCGGGTGTGTCAACGGGAGTCTTCATTACAAAACGTCTACATTTTTTTTTGGTTATAAACGCAAACTCTCTGTTCAATTTCAAAACACCCCATGGACGCTCTCGGTTCCCGCCAGAGTGTTTATTGGATCAACGGGAGGGGGGTCTCAAGCTCTTGTACCCATAAGTGCCGCTCTTGCCCAGGTCCCAGCTCACGCAGCTGAACAGCGGCATAGGCACGGGCACGAGCGACTTGGGGCAGAAGCGTCTCCAATACCTCTACCTCCAACGAACCTGGCCTCGCCCCATTCTGCATCCATGATCTCAGCCGGCGACTCTGGTCCACAGTATCTTCAATCTCTTCCATTGTCAAAACGACTTTCGGATGAGCTCGGCACATAGGACAAACCAATGTTGTGTCTGCTATCCGCGATGCACAATCTTTACATACCCCATGGCGTATGGTTCCAGGACAATCAAACGGTTGGACAAGCACTTTGTCTTCCAAGCATACAGGGCACTCTGACACTTCATTTGTCCCGAACCGATTGAGATTGAGGGTTTTGCCATCGACCACGAAGCGGGCGTTTTTCTGGTACATCTTGAACGCAGCGTCGACACTGATCCGTTCCCCCCTGTAGTAAAACTTTGCTGGGTTTTTTCCTAACACGACTTTAATTGTTGGCATGGTTATAAGGGATTTATATTTTTTAAAAGAATAAAATCAACCTCAGGGTGGGTGCTGTACTAAATAAACTATGGATCCGAATTTACAATCGTGGAAGGATGGAGGCGAAGAGCAGGACAGCCTTCTCAAATGCCTAAAACAAGTGGGCAGGATGCCAATGCTTATCAATAATAGAAACTGGACCCTCGAAGCACTCTTTATTGCAATGCAGATTTCTCGCAAATCTAATCTTAAAAAACGCGACTGGGAACAGTATGTCTTCGTTTTCGACCCCATGAAGGTAGGTTTTGGTGAATACGGTGCAGAGCGCCCCGTCTCTATGATTTCTCGCAAATGGGATGGTTCTCTTGGGTTGATACAGTTCAGAAGGGACGGAATGATTTTTAAACCGACTGATGAACACGAAATGGAAGATTTCATACTCACCGTTGCATGTATACCAAAACAAATGGAATACGAAAAACACATACTACCGCATTTTTTACAAGACACGGCCATTTGTAACAGATGTACCAAGGTTTCGGAACCATTCGAAGTGCTCGAAAACGGAAAAACATACTGTCTCGGATGTGTCAATAAAATTTATCCCGAATTCTGCAATATTTGCAATAATAGACACACCGGCGAGAATGTTATGATTATACAAATGGATGGACCTGTATACACATGCAGAGCTTGTAGAAAATTCATGTCGCAGTTTATCCCATAATAATAAAAATTGCGATTTATTAGACTTCAGAACTTCGGTCACACTAAACTAAAATGGCACACAAAATCTTATGCAAGTCCCTCTTGGACATCGGGAAATTACCCAAAACCATTGACACTCCGTGGACTGGCGCACAACTCGCGAAATCCGTTCAACCGGAAGCACTTCCCCACATGGTCTTCATTTTCAATCCAGCCGAGACAGGCTTCGGCGATATAGAGGGGATGTTTCCAGCTGAGTTTCAGAAACCCAAGTGGAAACAAGACAACGTTCGGGGACTCGTCACTTTTCAAAAGTCAGGAACGCAAGGTATGGTCAGTCTGCAACTCGCATGCGTTCCCCTCCGAAGCGTGGATGTATCAAATCACGCAGTTGTTTCGGCGTTTCTTCAGCTGAACTCGGAGTGCTACTTCTGCAAGAAAGTAACTCGCCATGTCAAAATAAGCAACAGCACCGGTCAATGCGCCTGTATGGACTGTTTCAAAGAATAAAAAAAAACAATAACTAATAAAAATGTGAATGGGGAATAGATGGTAGAGCCATCTATTCCCCAGGGAGGCACAAGTGTGGTTGTCCTTTTTCTTTTAAAATTTGTCTCTCAAGGTTTCCAGATCCCCGCCGCGACTATTGAGTATGGTGCATCTCGTTTCCTTCACCAACTTACGATAAACTTTCCTATCCTGTGCAGTCGACGTTGACCTATTTTCTTCCGGACGCGCAGGCGAACTCTGTATGGCCTTGGTTATATTCTCAAACTCTCGGTCCTTCGTATTCCGATCACGGTAAAACTCATGGAGTGGCTTCGCCGCCTTATACATCATGTCATACGTCACATCATCGATAGGCTTGAATTTCCACGTTTCCGTACTCGCATCCCAAGTTTGACACAGCTGCCTCGCAAGATTGGGCTCCTGAACCGTGCGATTCTCTGGATGGTCAACGTTGAAGTATATCCGCCTGATAATGTTCTGTAGACCCTCCGGTCCAGCGCGAATGGCCTTCACCAAAGCAGCCTCATCCTGAGATATGTAACCAGTGTTCTCATCCCCATAATTATTCACCACTATGGTCACATTGTTGTTCACCGTATTGTTATCACCCGTTATCTGAACCGAAGGCACTCGCGAAGCCCCCACTTCCGCAGAAAGTACAGGGATTATCGCACTCACACAACTGTTCCTCGACATGTGATTCCGCTTTGAATTTGGATTCTTAAATACCTTGAGACACCTCGTACACTGACACGGGTCTTTCTTTTCTTGTTTACACGTCCCCCTACTCTTGTGTGACCTACAAGAACTTATAGATTTGAACTCCTTTCCGCACAATCCACAGACTACAGGACTAATGTTTTTGACAATCGGACTAACGTTTTTGTCAATTACGCTATTGTTTGGAACTTGATTATGACTAGTAGTTTCTAAATCGGGTTTTTCTGAAACACACGGGAATTTACGAGCCAAGTGTCTTCTGAAACTCTGTTTTTTGTGTGTAGCATAACCACAAATGCCACAAATATAACCGTCAGACATTCTTTTATTTATACTTAGATAATATTTTTACCTTAACATTGCTAAAGCCAAAACCCTAATTATATTTAATTAAATAAGCAATAATCAAAATATTTAGCTTATTATTCGGTAAACGTTATTTCTTCAAATATTTTGCCTAATCTCTGAAAGTCAGTTTTGAAAAGTTGGTAAGTTTTTGAATCTTTACCATAGCGCTCTAAAATTTCAGTCAGAAAATCTTGTACAGAATTACCGTTGCATCTGTGACAAGCCCAATATAAATTTGTATCATCCATGCTTCCACCATTACTATGGGATTTAATATGGCATAAATGTGACTTCGGATTTCCTCCCCAACACGGAGTCATCGTTTGACCGCAGAGACAATTAGCTTCGAAGGCATTGCCAAATTGTTGAACCCACAGGTTCCGTTTTTGATCATCAGGGTTCTTTGGCCGTCGTCTACGCTGCCGAAGAGGAGGAACCTCAGGGACTGACGCAGCCACGCAGGTATTTCGTGACATGTGACTCCTCTTAGTGTGAGCATTCTTGAATACTTTAAGACACCTCGTACATTGACATGGGTCATTCTTTTCATTCATACATGTCGCTCTACTTTTGTGATTTCTAAACGACTGAACATTTTTGAATAATTTCTTGCATAAGTCACATGTTCTATGACTAATGTTTCCGGGGCACATACTAATGTTTTCGGGACTCGCACTATTGTTTTGAGCAATTTGACTATCGTTTTCAACAATTTGACTAACGTTTATGACTCCTACCTGCTCACCTGCTTTTCCATCCCCACATACAACCTTTCGTGCCATATGTCTTTTAAAACTTTGTTCGTTGTGTGTAGCGTAGCCACATGTACCGCATGTACGTTCTTCCATCTTTTTATAAATATTTATTATTACCTTATATAATTATATATCAAATCTTTAATATAATTAATAAAAGCAAGAAAGCGGCTTTTAATTGCTATTTTCTACTGAGAGAGATATTTTTTTTTGTTTTGTAAAAAAGAATAATTCTGAAAAAAAATAAAAAATAAAAAAAAAATTAAAAAAAATAAAAAAAACGTGGTTTCTGGGATTGAAAAAGTTTTCGAAAAAAAATGTCAACGTTTGAAGAGTTTGTGATCACCAGAAACAAACTGAAGGCTGTCCTCAATGAGAAGGCGCTGCTGGATAGCGAAGAGAAGGCGGTATTGATGCGTCAATCAGCTTTGAAAGACATGAAAGACGAGAATGTCAAGAAGGTTGAGGGCCTGACGATGAGCCTGGGGCTGATTTCGTACAATCTAAAAGGTTCGTTTACGTTTGATGCTGCACCTGTTTTTGGTGCTGGTCAAAATGCGGCCTCTGTATTTGGTCAGTCTCCGGTTTGTTTTCCTCTTTCACTGACGGGGTCTGGTGTAAAGCGGGCACGCGGGGAGACGAAGAAGTAGAGACAACACGTTTAGAAAGATGGGACTGATAAATCAGTAAGACACTAATAATGAAAGTTCTCACGTTCGCCCCTATGCTGTTTAGCCGCATCGCATACCGGCACTTGTCGGTACCACCCTGCTACTACAAGCCAATCGGAGGCCAGCAGGACTACGTCCGCATTCTTAACGACAATGACGTCGACCTCGTGGTGTGTAACGGTCCCGCTGGTACTGGTAAGACCCTGTTCGCCTGTCAGATGGCGCTGGAGACCCTGGATTCGGGGCGCCGCAAGAACATCGTCATCACCCGTCCTACGGTGAGCACAGAGAGGGACCTCGGGGCCCTCCCGGGTGACATCGACAGCAAGTTATCGCCTTGGGTTCGCCCCATAGTGGACGCTATGGGAGAGTTCAAATCGAAGAGCGCCATCGGCAACCTGATGAACTCTGGGACACTAGAGATCGCACCACTGGCGTTTATGAGGGGGCGCACCTTCAAGAACGCGGTTGTGATCGCCGACGAGATGCAGAACAGCACGCCGGACCAAATGAAGATGCTACTGACCCGACTGGGGGAAGATAGCAAACTGATTATTACGGGCGATGTGGAACAGTGTGACCACAAGGGACCGAACGGGCTGGCCGACCTCATTTCACGTCTCGGAGACCACTTTGACCACGACGCCGATGCGATGGGGTCGAGCGGCATCTGCATCGTGACCCTCGAGGGCTGCGATATCCAGCGCAGTGCCCTGGTGAAGACCATTGTTGAGGTGTACAAATAGTGGGTGGCATGTGGGAACGATAATGGAAGATCAGGAACCGCAGCGGCGAGTGGTCTGCACATGGTCGTAAGCGCAGATTAATTAAATAAACAGCTTTAAACTTATTAGAGAAGCGATGACGAGGGGGCAAATTAAAAATGTATTATACAAAGTTCATTAGCAATTGAGCGTGTCAGTGGCTTGTGAATAAACTTTATGGCACCCATGGTTAGCGCGAGATTACTTAGTTCTTGACATGTAGAAAGGGCGACAAAGGGTGTTGAGTTAATACCACGGATTATAGATAG
>Ga0115003_10001217_pt1 | contig 22888 bp, 22 predicted proteins | sample ArcticOcean_MG_C_7_FD_88736 | JGI IMG/M metagenome (GOLD analysis project Ga0115003, IMG submission 88736) | Marine microbial communities from western Arctic Ocean - ArcticOcean_MG_CB11_88 | ecosystem: Environmental > Aquatic > Marine > Oceanic | place: Arctic Ocean: Canada Basin | collected... | reverse complement strand
CGCAAGGCGCAGAAGGGCCGCTCCGGTCGCGTCGGGAGACTGGTGATCCTCGAACCGCGCGCACGGCGTGGCACCGCCGTAGCGATGCACGGAGAGATCACCCTCGGCCGCGATCCAAGCTGCTCGTTCGCGATCGATGACGACTCGTTCATCTCCCAACTGCACTTCCGCATCTATGACTACGAAGGCCAGCCAATGCTCGAAGACCTCGGCTCGACCAACGGCACGTTCCACAACGGCAACAAGGTCGTGGGCGCCAAGCTCTTGCACCCCGGCGACCGCATCCAGGTCGGCACCACCGTGATTGAGGCCCAGTAGTGGCCAAGCTCAACTGGGGATCGGCCACCCACACTGGCCAAATACGTGCGCAGAACGAAGATAATCTCGTCGCCGTCGACGGTGTCTTTGTTGTCGCCGATGGCATGGGCGGCCACGAAGCCGGTGAAGTTGCCAGTCAGATCGCGGTCGATCGAATCCGTGCCGACCTCGATGTCCAAGGCCTGCCCGAAGCCAGCGCCGTCGTCGACTCAATCTCGAACGCAAACGGCGACATTTTCCGTGCCGCAATCGCGAACCCTGGCCAAGCCGGCATGGGCACCACGGTCACTGCAATTGCGGTCATCAGCGACAACCTTGCTGGCCGCGGCGTACCAAACCTCGACGTCAACGACGACGGCAAGATGACGCCAATCAGGGCTGCCGAGCCATCGGAAGCCCTCGTGCTCGCCAACGTCGGCGACTCACGCACCTACCTGCTGCGCCACGGCCGCCTGCGACGCGTCACGATTGACCACAGCTACGTGCAGGAGTTGGTGTCGACCGGCCACATCACCGAAGAAGAAGCCCGCACCCACCCGCGCCGCAACATCATCACCCGCGCCCTCGGCATCGAGCCCGACGTCAAAGTCGACTGGTGGACACTGCCCCTCATCCGTGGCGACCGGTTCCTGCTCTGCAGCGACGGCCTTGTCGACGAAGTCGCCGACCCCGACATCCTCGAGACAATCACCACCCTCACAGACCCGCAAGAGGCCGCCGACCGTCTCGTCGACCAAGCCAACGAAGCCGGTGGCCGCGACAACATCACCGTGATTGTCGTCGACGTCCTCGAAGGCGACGACCCGCCAGACCCGACGCTGGAAATCGACGTCGTTCCCCTGTGGGCCGACGACGTCGACCCAACACCGGCAGGCAGCCTCTCCATTGACGCCGACAGCAGCGCAAATGGACTCGACGCCGCGACCGGCGAACTCGTCGAGGATGACAAGAAGTCCGACCGCGGCCCGAAGCGGTTCATTCTCGCCATGGTGCTCGCTGCCGCAATCGTGGTTGGTTTCGCGGTCTTCGCTTCATGGGCGCGCCGCGGCTACTACATCGAGTTCAACAACGATGACGTTGCCACCATTTACAAGGGACAAACCGACGGCGTGTTGTGGTTCGACCCAACAATCGATTCGGGGGGCCCAGCGCGCGGCATTCTCGACGACGACACCATCAAAGCAATCGAAGCTCGCCCACGCTTCAGCACGCGTAGCGACGCCGTCGCGTTCATCACGGCAATCCCACCGGCCTCGACAACGACCACCACCACGACGACAACCACCACCACGTTGCCGCCCACGACGGTCAATGTTGTTGCGCCGACGAGTGCCGTGACACCGCTGACAACGACACCGCGAACAACGGCACCTCGAACGACGGCAGCCGCGACAACAACGGTGCCCTGACGACAATGGCTGACGGACTGATCGACGATCGACCCAGTCACCGACGGCGCTCGCCCATCGCCGCACGGCGACGGAACACCGAACTGACGCTGATTGTCATGGCGGGGCTGATCACCGCTGTTGCCTACGCCCTCGCCGCGCTCGGCACGAACGCCGAAATCCCACCGGGGATCGTCGTGTTCGTCGCCATCCTGCTCGGCCTGCTCGTGTGCGCACACATCGTCGTACGTCTGGTTGCACGCGGCGCCGACGGCACACTCTTGCCCCTCGCCGCACTCCTCCACGGCATCGGCTTCGTGATGATCACGCGGCTCGACGACCGCCTCGCTGGCCTCCAAGCCACGTGGAGCCTGATGGCCATCGGCATATTCGTCGGCACCCTGCTGTTCGTTCAACGCACCACCGACCTGGCCAACAAAAAATGGCTGTTCTTCGTTGCCGGAGCTTTCCTCCTGCTCCTGCCCATGGTGCCCGGCGTCGGCCAAACCTTCAACGGGGCGCGCATCTGGGTGAGCATCGGCCCAATCAACTTCCAGCCCGGTGAGTTCGCAAAAATTGCGCTCGCCATTTTCTTCGCCGCCTACCTCGCCGAGCGACGCGAACTCATCGCTGCAAAGACCTGGAAGGTCGGCCCCCTCTACCTCCCCGAGCCGCGCTACATCTTGCCGGTCATCGTGGCGTGGGGGTTCGCCGTCATCGTCATGGTCGGCGAACGCGACCTCGGCTCGTCGCTCCTCTTCTTCACCCTGTTCGTCGTGATGATGTGGGTCGCCACCGAGAACGCCGGCTACCTCTTCATCGGCGCGATTCTGTTCGGTGGAGCGGCCTGGTTCTCGTGGTCGAACTTTGGCCACGTCCAGACTCGCGTCAGTAACTGGATCAATCCGTGGGACGACCCCCTCGGTGGGGGGTACCAGACCATCCAGGCGCTGTACGGCCTTGCCGACGGCGGCCTGCTCGGGACGGGGCTCGGGCGCGGCAACCCCGGCCAAGTCCCTGAAGCACAGAACGACTTCATCTTCGCTTCGATCGGCGAAGAGTTCGGACTCATTGGCGCGACAGCGATCCTGATGTCGTACGTCCTCATCGTCGGCGCCGGGCTACGCACCGCGTTACGCACCGACCGCACGTTCGAAAAGTTGCTTGCCACCGGCCTCACGACCATCGTCGGCGTCCAGGCATTCATCATCATCGGCGGCGTCCTCAAAGTGATCCCGCTCACCGGCATCACCCTCCCGTTCGTCAGCTACGGCGGCTCATCGCTCCTCTCGAACTACATCCTCCTCGCACTACTGATCCGCGTCAGCGACTCCGCAGCGCGCCGGCTTGGCGAACTGCCCGACGACCCAACCACCGGCGAGCGTTGGAAAGCATGGCGGCTGTCTCGTCGAATCCGCCAAGCGGTCAAGCGCGGCGAGACCCCCGCCGACTTCGTCGAGGCCGTGTCGTGAATCAGAAGATCCGCCAGCTCGCGGCCGGCCTGATGGTCTGTTACGTCGTGCTGTTCGTCGCGCTCAACTACTGGCAGGTCGGCCAGAAAGAAGAGCTCGACGCCAAGTTCGACAACACGCGGCAGGTTTTGCGCGAATTCAACCGACCGCGCGGCGAAATCATTTCGGCCGACGGCGTCGTCGTTGCACGGTCCCTCCCGGACACCACCAACGAGAGTCTCGACTTCGTGCGTGACTACCCGACCGGCGACCTGATGTCGAACGTCACCGGCTACTTCACAAAAGACTTCGGTTCAACCCAAGTCGAGCGGCAGTACGGCGACGTGCTGGTCGGTTCGACCGTCGCCCAGCAGGTGCGCGGCCTCGGCAACCTTCTCGACGGCAACGTAGACAACGCTGGCAGCGTGCAGCTCACGCTTCGCCACGACGCGCAGCTCGCTGCGAAGTTCGCCCTCGGTGCTCGTGAGGGATCGGTGACCGTGACCGATCCGAACACCGGCGCCGTCATCGCCATGTACTCGAACCCCACCTATGACCCCAACGACTTTGTCGGCGTGCCGTTCGAAGAGGCCCGGGACGCAATCACCGAGCTACAGAATGCCGACGGGAATCCTCTGCTCGCCAACGCCTACCAAGAGCGCTACATGCCCGGATCAACCTTCAAGGTCATCACAGCTGGCATCGGCCTTGAGTCAGGTGTGCTTACCCGTGAGACCAACTTCCCACGCGAGCGGCAATACGTACCGCCACAGACCAACGACCCAATCAACAACTACAACGGCAGCCAATGCGGCGGCGACATGGCCGAAGTGTTCCGCCGGAGCTGCAACATTCCGTTCGCCAAGACCGCCATCGAGCTCGGCGTCGACCGATTCGTTGCCGGCACAAAAAATTGGGGCATCGATGAACAGTTGCCAATCGACCTGCCTCGCGCCGCGACCTCGACGATCGGCAACGTCGAGAACCTCGACAAGGCGTTGCCCCTCCTGGCGATCCGCGGATTCGGCCAAAGCGAAGTCCAGATGGTGCCGCTGCACATGGCAATGGTCGCCGGTGCAGTTGCAAACGGCGGCCAGATGATGTCCCCGTACGTCGTCGATGCCACATTCGATCAGGCCGGTCGGGAACTCGACCGCACCTCCCCGAGCCTGTGGAAGACCCCGATTTCACCCGCGACCGCTGCACTCGAAACCGAGTTCATGACCGGCGTGGTTCAGTCAGGCACAGCCAGCTGCTGCATGACTCTCGACGGCGGCATCCAGGCAGCAGCAAAGACCGGCACCGCCGAACTCGGCCTCGACAGCAATCCCGACCTTTCCCATGCCTGGATCATTGCGTTCGCCCCCGCCGAAAATCCGCGGTTCGCAATCTCCGTTGTCCTCACCAACGTCCAATCCACGCAGGACGTATCGGCCACTGGCGGTCGGCTCGCTGGCCCCATAGCCAAAGACATGCTCGACTTTCTTCTCACCGGTCAAGGAGCCATCTGATGCCCGCGAAGACCGTGTTGCTCCGTCCCTCGATAGTCTGGCGCATCGCCTTCGGGCGGACTATCTGACATGAGCAACAACGGCGAAGCAACGGTCATTAACGACCGATACGAGATCCACAAGCGGATCGGACGCGGCGGAATGGCCGACGTCTTCTCTGCGCGCGACCTGTTGCTCGATCGCCAGGTCGCCATGAAGGTGCTCTTCCCCCAGTTCGCCACCGACGAAAACTTCGTCGAGCGGTTCCGTCGAGAAGCGCAATCGGCCGCCAATCTGTCACACCCGAACATCGTCAGCGTCTACGACTGGGGCAAGTTCGAAGGCACGTACTTCATTGCAATGGAAGAGGTGCAGGGTCGCACGCTCGCCGACATCTTGAAGGCAAACAAGCAGCTCACCGCCAGGCAGGCAGCCGAAATTGCCAGCGAAGTCGCCGCAGCGCTCGGCTTCGCACACGACGGCGCCGTGGCCCACCGCGACATCAAGCCGGCCAACATCTTGATCGGGTCCAACGGCCAGGTGAAAGTCGCCGACTTTGGCATTGCTCGTGCAATGAACGCTCCGACCGAGGCCAACCTCACACAGGTTGGTTCGGTCATGGGCACAGCCACCTACTTCTCGCCAGAGCAGGCTCAAGGCGCTCAGCCCGACCCGCGCAGCGATCTGTATTCACTCGGCATCGTCATGTACGAAATGGTCAGTGGTCGGCCGCCGTTTACCGGCGAGAATCCGGTCAGCATTGCCTACAAACAGGTGCACGACGCACCGCAGCCGCTCGTCCAGCTGATTGCTGACGTACCGCGGGCATTCGAGGCAATCGTGGCGAAGCTGCTCGCCAAAGATCCCAAGCTGCGCTATCCGAGTGCTGGCGCATTGCGTGACGACCTCCGCAGATTCCGCAACGACGAGCCGGTTCTGGCACTGACGGCTGCAGCCTCTGCCCAAGGCGTCGACATGCCCGTCGCCGACAGCACAGTTGCCGACAGTGCAGTTGCCGACGCACTCGGGGCAACCACGGTCAACCCGAGCGTCGCGCCCCGCATCCCACCGGTCCAACCGCGCGCTGGTGGCGTTCCGCAGGCAGGAATGTACGAAGCTGGCTATCCGCCGGGCGCCTCACCTGACGCTGCTTACTACGACTCCGACGGATCCCGAACCGGCTGGTATGCCCTGGCCGCCTTTGTTGCGCTGATCGTCTTGGTCATCGGCGGCGTTTTGCTCTTCCAGTCGTTGAACACCGAAGAGCAGGCCATCGACGAGCCGCAGCAGGTCACTCTCGCCAACTATTCCAATCGGCCCAGAGCCGATGTCGTGGCCGAACTTGATGGGCTCGGCCTTGCGTTCAGAACACAATCCGAAGAAAACGGCGACTTCGCTATCGACTTTGTCATCCGCACTGCACCGCCGGCTGGAACGGTGATGATCGAGGGCCAAGAAGTCGTGGTGTTCTTTAACCCCGATCCACAGGTCAGCCCGATCCCGAATGTCGTCGGCATCTCGCTCGAAGACGCCCGCCTCACACTCGAAGCAGCCGGATTCAGTGTTGGCACAATCATGGTCGAACAGACCGATCAGGTCGGCGAAAACACCGTGCTCAGCATGACCCCGCCTGCCCAAACCCAGACCAACACCGGCACCGTTGTCGACCTCGTGGTTGCCGGGCCGCCCGAAGGCGTGTCTGTCCCAGGGTTCCTCGTCGGCCAGACCGAGCAGGCTGCGTTGGACGTCTTGCAGGGCGAGCCCTATGGCTTCGTAGTCGAAATCATCCGTCAGTCAAGCGCAACGATTGATGCGGGCACCGTCATCGAGTTGTCACCCGGCGCCGGTTCGCTCATCCCCCGTGGCGGCAACATTGCAATGACCGTGTCGGACGGCCCCGAACAGATCACCGTGCCTCCCGTCGTCGGCCAGACCGAGGGTCGGGCACGCAACGAACTGACGGGTCGCGGTCTGGTCGTCACCGTCGAGTACGTCGATGTAGCCGCCGGCAATCCTGACGACGGTCGGGTGCAGTCACAGAGCCTCGAGCCTGGCAGCCTGACCGATCCCGGCACTCAGATCAGCCTCGTTGTCGGCCGTTCACTTGACACCGTTCCGACGCTCCCGGCGACCACTCTGCCTCCAGCCACAACGGTTCCTTCGGCCACGACCATCGTCCCAGCGACCACCACGACGCCCGTCACGACAACGACGACAGCAACAACCGCCATGCCAACGACGACAGCGCCGACAGCTTCGACAGCACCCATCGCGACAATCACGACAACCGCGACAACCGCGACAACCGCGCCGTAACCGCACTCCATTTCGATTCGCGATGGAATCGACCAGGTGACTCGAACAGCGGGACGCCATACTGGCTGGGTGCCACGCATCTTGGTGATCGACAGCTACGACAGCTTCGTCTACAACCTCGTCCAATACCTGGGTGAGTTGGGTGGCGACCCAATCGTTGTACGCAACGACGAAATCACCGTCGACGACGCAATCGCACTCGATCCCGATGGCGTGCTGCTCTCGCCCGGCCCAGGGCGCCCTGAAGACGGCGGCATCATCTGTGAGGCCATTCCTGCGTTCGCTGCCGCGGGCACACCAATATTCGGTGTTTGCCTCGGGCACCAGGCAATCGGTCACGTCTTCGGAGCATCAGTCGTTGGCGCTCCCGAACTCATGCACGGTAAGACCTCGCAGATCAACCACGACGCTGTCGGCGTTTTTGCTGGCCTCCCGTCACCGCTGACCGCCACCCGTTACCACTCGCTGACACTCGATCCTGACACGATTCCCGACACCCTGGCAATCACCGCACGCAGTGCCGATGGTGTCGTGATGGGGGTACGCCACCGCACCCTCGACATCGAAGGTGTGCAGTTTCACCCCGAGTCGATTCTCACCGGGCAAGGCCACGACCTGGTCAAAAATTTCCTGGCGCGCTGCACATCTGCCTGAAACCCAACACTAAGAATTGCGCGGTTGCCGCGACAGTTTCGCGATCTTGTTCTCTGCGGGCGCGTTCATGCCCTATGCTCTTTACTCGATGGCACCTCCGAAGCGAAAAACAGGTGGCGGTCGAGTCACAGAGAAGGGCACTCGCCCCGGCGATCGTTCTGCACAACGTTCGAACTCACCGCACAGCGACCCCGAGGTCGCTGCATCATCGCGCTATACGCCAAAGGCGAAGCGCCAGCAGTTGATCCCACCAAACTGGATTCCGGTCATCATGCTCGTGCTGCTGATCGGTGGCGGTTTGCTGATCATGGCTCGCTACTTGATCTTCACGGAGAGTAACTGGCCGACCCTCGCTGGGTTGATTGCCATTCTTGGTGGGCTGTACACAGCCACCAAGTGGCAATAGCGCTGCACTGAACCACCGCCGATTCCGGCCGAGTTCCACCCTGTGGGAAACCGGTGTGACCGTTGGCGAACAGGCGTGTACTTATCCACAGTCCTGTGGATAGTGCAGGCGTATTGCCACTTTATTCGTCACTTCTAGCGTGGAATTCAGCCCGTCACGCTCAGTCGTAGAGCGGAGCCACTTCGACCATGTCTTCGAGACAATGTCGAGGCGGAGGCGGATCTTCGTCAGGCGCCATCGTCATTTTGAGCTCAACACCGCAGCTGTCGCAGCGGTACTTTCGGCTCACCTTGCGCATCTCACCCGTCGGTAATGGCTCGGGTGGAAGCTGTGTCATCGAATACAACATTGCAATGCCACTTTTCCACAGGACGAATCCGAAGAAAACCCCGAATCCCACCCAGATGACTGTCGAGAAGGCCGGCATGGCCCTCAGGGTATCGGCCTCGGCAGCACCACTTCACTCGCGTCCGACGTTGCGCCCACTGCAAGAAGTGGGCACGATTGGCCGCAATGAAGTGGCCGACATGGGAACAGGCAGCAATCGCAGCGGTCCTCAGCGGCGTTGTTGCGCTCGTCCTCAGACGACGCCGGTCTCTTGACCACCCTGGGCAGTTCACCGAGCAACTGACCGTCGAGTTCGCGTTGATCTCGGCGCTCTACGCCGTCTGGCGCGTCGCTCGAAAATTGCCGCTCGCCCAAGACGACGGCGCGATCGAGCGAGCCCGGTCGATCGTTGATTTCCAAGAAGCGATCTTCTTGCCGACCGAACTCTCGCTCCAGCAGTTCATCTTGCGCAATGACTGGCTCGGTTGGCCGACCACGCTTTACTACGCAGTACTGCACGTCCCCGCCCTGATCGCCTTTCTCGTCTGGCTGTTCGTGTTCCATCGCCCCCACTTCGCCCACTGGCGGAACGGCCTCGTCTTTCTCACCGGGATGTGCCTCGTCATCCGGTTCTGGCGTGTCGCTCCGCCACGGTTCCTCGCAGACCTCGGCTACGAAGATCTGTCGGAACGATTCGGACCGTCGATCTACGGCCCCGTTGGTACCGGTGTCTCTGACCAATTCGCCGCAATGCCTTCGATCCATGTTGGTTGGGCTGCCGTGGTGTCGCTCGGCATTTTTGCCGTGAGCACCAGCCGGTGGCGATGGCTTTTTCTGCTGCACATGATCATCACGATCATCGTCGTGTCAGCCTCAGGCAACCACTGGTGGCTGGACGGCATCGTCGCCATCGGCCTGCTCGTGGCCGGCCTCTGGCTCGATACGTTCGTTCGCTTGCGTGTCGCCCGACGCGGCGAGCCCGCACCGACCAACAACGATCAGCGGATCGCTCGGTCCGAACGCGACGTGTCCTCGATTTCCTGACCGGCGGCGACCAACAGATCGAGCACACGCTGCATGTCGACAATATCGACGTCGTCGAGATGCACAGCAAACAGGGCCTGTAGCGAACGTCGGTACGTGACCGACATTTCGCGCCACAAGCGGCGCCCGGTCTTGGTCAGCTCCACGTCGACAGCACGGTGGTCGTTGGCGTCGACATATTTGTGGCGCGCGATCCAGCCCTCTTCTTCGAGTCGATCGAGGCGACGGCTCACGCTCGACGGCGGCAACCGCATGTCAGACGACACGTCGAGCGGGCGGGCCCGACCACCCAGTCGCTGAAGTGACGCCAAGACGTCGAACCATCCGAGAGAAATATCCCACTCGGCACGGAGTTCGTCGTCGATGTTCCGTTCGATTTCACCAACGAGCGCCTGCATGCCTCGCCAGACGCCAACGCGGACGTTGTCAAGGCGTGCCATGCTCGATCAGCCCGTAGCGCGGATCGCAGCGGCGAACGCCGTGGTCGCCTCTTGAATCTCGTCAGAGGTCACCGTGAGCGGCGGCATCCAGCGGATGGTGCGCTTGCGGGTGCCTGCGGTCATCAGGATCACTTTGCCCTCGGTGAGGCAGTGTTCGACAATCGCTGAAGCGCGGTCGGCCGAGTCGAACTCACACGCGACCATGAGTCCGCGGCCCCGGACATGGAGCATCGAATCATCCAGTTGCTGGAAGTCTCGAAGCGAGTCGGTCAGCTGCGTACCACGTGCCAACACGTTGTCGAGGAAGCCGGGTTCGGTCAGCACATCGAACGTTGCCAGAGCAGCCGCGCAGCCAAGCGGCGTTCCATTGGACGAACCGCCATGGCTCCCGGGGATCCATTTATCGTCATGAACGCGACGAGTACCGAGCGCGGCGAATGGGAATCCGGACGCAATTCCCTTCGACATGCAGATGACGTCTGGCTCAATGTCGTGCTCCTCGATGGCGAACATCTTGCCCGTTCGACCAAAACCGCTCTGCGTCTCGTCAACCACGAACAGGATCCCGTTCTCTCGGCAACGCTGATCGAGTCCTTCGATGAATGCCCGCGGGGTAGGGATATAACCGCGTTCGCCAATGACGGGTTCAATGATGATTGCCGCGACTTCGTGCGCAGGAACCTGCGTCTGGAAGAGCCGATCAAGGCCGCGCAACGCTCGACTGATCTCGGCTTCCTGGTCGGACGCGTGCGGGTCGGGGAACGGTGCGACAAACACGCCGCTCGGGAAAGGTCCGTACCCCTCGCGATCGATTGCCCGCGACGTCGACATCGCCATTGTCAGCAACGTGCGACCGTGGAAGGCGCCATCAAAGGTGATGATGTTTTGGCGATCGGTGGCGTGCTTAGCAAGCTTCACCGCAGCCTCAAGGATGTCGTCGCTTGAGTTGCTAAAGAAGAACGTATCAATCGAGTCCGGCGTCAGCTCGGCCAGCCGGGCCGCCACAGGCTCAAGAAGATCATGGGTATAAATGTTTGCCTGCGCGTGCACGAATCGCTGCGCCTGGTCAGCAATTGCTTGCACGACCTTCGGGTGACAGTGACCCGTCGATGCCGCAGCAATGCCCGCCGTGAAGTCGAGGTAGGCGGTGTCGTTCACGTCGTAGACGCGACAACCGAGGCCACGTACGACTTGAAGATCGGTGACCTTCGACCAAACATTCGAGAGATTCGAATTCGATTCTGACACCGTTGAGGAGGTCATGAGCGAGAGCCTACGGGAGCCCGGCAGACCCCGTGGCCATCACTCCCAGCCCAGACCGCCAGCCCAGACCGCCAGCCCGGGCAACGACCACATACGGTGAGCTACCGTTGTCCAATGAGCACAACACCAGCAGGTTGGACCTTCACTGATGGCCAAGCAATGGACTGGCAGGTGCTGGGTGAAGGCGTCGCCATGAAATCGCTCGGCGCCGCTGACGGCAGAATGATCGCCACCTTCAAATTCGACGCCGGCTATGTCGGCGGGGTCCACCATCACGAAGAACCCGAGTTCAGCTACATCCTCGAAGGCTCGATGGTGTCCCAAGGCGTCCAGATGGAAGTCGGCCACGCCTACGCCGTTGAAGCCGGCACGACCCACGACGACTTCCGCACCGACAACGGCTGCACCCTCGTGAGCGTCTTCAAGATTCCCGGCTGACCGGTCACACTGTGTCAGGCACAGTGTGACCGGTTCCGCTCAGGCCGCGGGTTCGAAAGCCACCGCTACAACGTCGGCGTACGTCGATGCGATGTGGAAGGTCATGTCGGCCTTGATGTTGTCCGGCACGTCCTCGAGATCCTTCTCGTTGCGCTTCGGCAGCACGATCTCGGTGAGGCCCAAACGGTGTGCAGCGAGCACTTTCTGCTTCAGCCCACCAATCGGGAGCACCTGACCTTGGAGGTTGATCTCACCGGTCATCCCGACCGTCGGCTTCACGGCTCTACCCGACAGCAGCGAGACGAGTGCCGTGGTCATGGTGATCCCGGCTGACGGACCGTCCTTCGGGATGGCGCCGGCCGGCACATGGACGTGGAACCGCTGGCGCATCGAATCAGGATCGAGGCCAAGTTCGTCCGCATGGGAGCGCACGTAGTTGAGCGCGATCTGCGCCGACTCCTTCATCACATCGCCGAGTTGGCCGGTGAGCGTGAGACCCGGTTCGCTGTCGGGCCCGGTGGGGAACGCCGTGGTCTCGATGAACAGCACGTCGCCGCCGGCACCGGTGACAGCAAGGCCAGTCGCAACGCCAGCGGTGTTGGTGCGGGCAGTGACTTCGTCATCCACCTTGCGGCGACCAATCCAGTCGGTCAGCTCATCGACAACGATGTTCACCGGCGTATCCGTGCCGGTGGCGACCTTCGAGGTCACCTTGCGGACCAACCGACCGAGTTCGCGTTCGAGTGAGCGAACACCGGCTTCGCGAGTCCATCCGGAGATGATTTCGTTGATCACGACATCGTCAACGACCACTTCGTCCAGCTGTAGACCAGACCGCTCGATCTGGCGGGGCAGCAGGTAACGGCGAGCAATAAACGACTTCTCAGCCTCGGTGTAACCATCGAGCCGCACGATGTCCATGCGATCGAGCAGCGGGGCGGGAATGGTGTCGAGAACGTTGGCAGTGGCAATGAAGACGACTTCGGAGAGGTCGAGATCGACCTCCAGGTAGTGGTCGCGGAACGTGTGGTTCTGCGCCGGATCGAGCACTTCGAGCAGTGCAGCGGTTGGATCGCCCGACCAGCCGCCGGCCGCCATCTTGTCGACCTCGTCGAGCAGAATGACTGGGTTCATCGTCTTGGCTTCTTGCAGTGCACGGACAATGCGACCCGGCTGCGAGCCAACGTAGGTGCGCCGGTGGCCACGGATTTCCGACTCGTCGCGCACACCGCCGAGGGCCACACGAACAAACTCGCGGCCCATCGCACGAGCAATCGATTCCCCGAGGCTGGTCTTGCCGACGCCGGGAGGCCCAACGAGAGTAATGACCGACCCCTGCCCTCGCGCCGAGCGTTCACCGTCGGCATCGACTCGAGCATCGAGACCCCGATCGCGTCGAAGCTTGCGGGTCGCGAGGAACTCGACGATGCGGTCCTTCACTTCGTCGAGCCCGTAGTGGTCGGCGTCGAGGATGGCTTGGGCGTCGACGAGATCGACGTTGTCGTCGGTGCGCTCGCCCCACGGCATCTCGAAGATGCGGTCGAGCCAGGTCCGGATCCACGAATGCTCGGGCGACTGCGAACTCATCCGTTCGAAACGGTCGAGTTCTTTGGAAATCGCCGTCTTCACCGATTCGGGCGCGTCGAGATCAACGAGCTTGGTGCGGTACTCGTTGGTCACGTCCTCGTCACCCTCACCGAGTTCCTTGCGGATGGCGTTCATCTGTTGACGCAGCAGGTACTCGCGTTGCTGCTTGTCCATGCCTTCGCTGACGTCATTGCGAATCGTCTCCGCGACCTGCAACTCGTTGAGGTGATTGCGCGCCCACGCGTGGATGGCGTCCACGCGGTCGCCGACATCGACAGCACGCAGGACAATGAGACGGTCGCCATCGGCGAACTCGGCCCAAAGCGCAACGGCGTCGGCGAGCGCTCCTGGGTCCTGCACCGTGCGGAGCAGTTCAGGCAGCCGACGCGAGTTGCGCTTCTCAGCTATTAGTTCAAGCGTGGCGCGCAGCTCGCGGACGGCGGCATCGGTACTCGATGTCGTCGGACCGTCGATCAGCAGTTCGGCGTCAGCGAGCGAAGCGCTACCTGACTCGGAATGCACCGCGCTGATCCGGGCACGACCTTCGACACGCACGATGGCGGCTGCCTCGCCCGTGGGAAGGTTGCCGACGTTGGGTACCCGGGCAACGGCACCCAGCCCCTGTTCGTCGCCGCCGGTCAACAGCAGGCGGCCCCCGAAGTCGTCGGTCGCAGCGTGCACGGCGCGGCGCAGCTCATTGGTGGACAGGGTCAACGTGACGGTCGCTCCGGGCAGAACGGCCGACGGAAGATGCGCAATAGGAAGGCGGGTGGTCGTCGTCGTGGACATGTAGCCACGCTAAGCGCAACAATGCTGAGCGACAACAACTCAAGATTCACACCGATTTCGGGAATAAGAACACAAGAAACGACATCAGAAAGGACATCAAGAGGTGTGGGCGTGGGCATGAGACTGGGGCAGAATGGGGCAATGGCGGGGCAGGATTCGCTGGGCAACCAGTTCAACAAGCAGTACCAAGACACCGTCGACCTCGTGAAGTCGCGGGCGGTTTGGCGAATCGGCGAAAAGCTCAGCGAGGGCGAAGCATTTCGCTGCCACTGCTCGCAATGCCGCTTCGAGAGCCTGCACCAACGGTTCGACATTTCCCGCCATCGCCTCTTATTTGGCAAGTCGATCCGCGAGGTTGAGACGCCACGACCAATGCTGCGCTGTCGGCGCTGCGGCCAGCAACGCCATCTGCGTGACGTCGGCGACCTCGTAGTCCCGTCGACCATCGCTCTGGCGAACGCCGTGCGGGCTCAGGCCGAATCGATTGCCAAGCAGACCACACCGCTGAATGCGCCAAGCAACGAGCTACTTGCCGCCATCGCCCTGTTCAACGAAGAGGCAAGCGGCCCCGTCCGACTCATTGTGTTCACAGGCATCGTGGAAACAATCGGGTTCGCGAACGACGAATTCCTACGAGCAACTGGCGCAGCACTGTTCCTCAACGGGGACCAGATCTCAGGCGCACTCAACCCATCGAGCTGAGCGTCATTCGAGCGTGGCGGCGTGGGCCACTGCGTCATCGAAGCTGACCTGTTCAAGCAGTAACTTGCGCATCGGCATCACCCAGCGCGGGGCATTGAGGCCGAAGGCCCCATGGAGCTTTCCGTTGCGCCCATACAGCGCAAGCAGCTTGCCGTCGGCCACCGAACCAGCACCGACGACAACCTCATCATCGGGCGCCGATCGGCCGAGAAACTGGATGCGTTGGTCGAGCTGGTCGCTCCAGAAAAACGGAACGGGCGCATACGGCTGGGCGTCCTCACCACCGGCAACGGCGAGGAGGTTGCTGGCCGCGAGCGCACCCTGTTCGGCGGCATTGGTCCAGTGCTCGACACGCATCTCCTCGCCGAACAACGGATTCGGCCAGCGCGTCACGTCGCCTGCGGCATAGATACCTGGGGCTGCACGGAGCGTCTGATCGCACACGATGCCGTCGCGTAGTTCGAGTCCGCTGTCGTCCAGCCACTGCGTTGCCGGCACGACGCCAATGCCGACGACGACCACATCGGCAGCGAGCTCTGCGCCGTCGACGCGGACGCCTGTCGCTGTCAGCCCGTCGACTGTCACGCCACATCGAACGTCGATCCCGCGGGCCCGATGGATGTCGGCAATGGCGGCACCCATGTCGGCACCGAGACCGCGGATCAACGGAGCAGATCCACCTTCGAGAACAATGACTTCGTTATCGAGCTGTCGGGCAATCGCTGCCACTTCAAGGCCGATGAAGCCAGCGCCGATCACGATGACCCGCTTGCCGCCTTCTGCAATTTGCTGGCGGATGCCAAGCGCATCGTCGAGTGTTCGCAACACATGGACATGTTGGTGGCGGCCTTGTTCAGGCAGACGCCGCGGTGTTGCTCCGGTGGCAATAATCAGCCCGCCGAACTCGAGCGAGTTTCCATCGGTCAAGTCGATCTGCTGGTCGGCCAGACGCAGCCGTGACGCGGCGATACCAAACTTCCACTCGACGTCGAGATCGTCGAACGAGTCGGGTTGCCGCAATTGGATCCGGTCGGGCTCCCATTCGCCTAAAAGCAACTTCTTGGAGAGCGGCGGTCGGTCATACGGTCGATGCGGCTCAGCTCCGACAACCGTCACCGACCCGGCGAAGCCTTTCTGGCGCAGCGTCTCGGCAGCACGCAGACCGGCCAACGAGGCCCCGACGACAACAACACGTTCGAGCGATTCAGTCACATAAACAAACTAGGAGAATGCTGCCGCCGGCGTTCACCCCGCAGCTCGATCTCTCGCATTGGTACGGTCCGGGGCGTGAGTATCCCGACACCTGATGAGGTCAACGAAATGATCGCCGTACAGTTTCCCGGAACCGGGCGAACGTGCATGGAAATCAGCCCAACCCACGCGCTGACCCAGTCGGTCGTCCAACCCGAGGACCTGCGCCCCGGCGGGTTCATCTCTGGGCCGACACAGTTCGGCCTCGCCGATGCCGCGCTCTGGTATCTCGTGTTCGGAGCGATCGGCCGGATCGAGCCAATGGCAATGACCTCCGAACTCTCGATGCGCTACCTCCGCCCCGCACAGGGCAGCACCCTCTGGGCGAGGGCGACACTGGAGAAGGCGGGCCGACGAAATGTCGTCGGCACAGTCCACCTGTGGACCGACGACAACATCGACAGGGCCACCGCGACCGCACAGGGCACCTATGCCCTGCCAATGTGAATAGCTGATGCCCGAACTCCACCGCTTCCATCTCGCCATGCCGGTTCACGACCTGGCCGCAGCCCGTTCGTTCTATGGCGAACTTCTCGGTTGCCCCGAGGGCCGCGCATCCGATCACTGGGTCGACTTTGACCTCTTCGGCCACCAGTTCGTCGCGCACCTGTCCGAGACCGCCACCGAACGAACCACCAACAACGTCGATGGCGATGCCGTCCCGGTACCGCACTTCGGTGTACTGCTGTCGCCTGACGCATGGCAATCGTTGGCCGAGCGCCTGCTCGCTGCCGGCACCGAATTCGTGATCGAGCCACACACCAGGTTCGCTGGTGAGGTCGGCGAACAATCAACAATGTTCTTGCTCGACCGGTCAGGCAATGCGCTCGAGTTCAAGTCTTTCGCCGACGACTCGCTTGTTTTTGCGAACTGACCGGGCCGCTGGTCGTACTATTTAGGGATGTCCACCAGCGCCGAACTGCTCGCCCGGTACCGCCAATCACTTCCCTCGTTCGTCTCGCCGTATTACGCAGAGCCGATCTCGATCGACAACGGTGAAGGCAGTTGGGTCTGGGACCTTGAAGGCAACCGCTATCTCGACTGCTTTGGCGGCGTGCTGACGACGATGATCGGGCATAACAACCCGGCCGTCACCGCCGCCGTGCAGAAGCAGGCCGCCAAGGTGATGCACACATCGACGCTCTATCTCAGCGAGCCGATGATCGAGCTCGCCGAAAAGATCGCTGCCCAGTCCGGTATCCCCGACGCCCGGGTGTTCTTCACTGCTTCGGGTAGCGAGGCAAACGACACGGCGGTACTGCTCGCCACGAGCTACCGCAAGAGCAATCAATTCCTCGCGATGCGCAACAGCTACCACGGCAAGTCGTTCACGACGCAGGCAATCACGTCGCATGCATCGTGGAGTTCAACATCGCTCAGCGGCCTGCAGGTCACCTTCGTGCAGGGCGGCTACCGACTGCGCTCGCCGTTCCGTGATCTCGACGACGAGGCCTACACCGCGGCATGCGTCGACGATCTCGTGCAGCTCCTCGATATGACGTCTGCTGGCGATGTAGCCGGGTTGATCGCCGAACCCATTCAGGGTGTCGGTGGGTTCGCCACGCCGCCCGACGGATTCTTCGGAGCCATGCAGAAAGAGCTGTCAAACCGCGGGATCCTGTTCATCTCTGACGAGGTACAGACCGGCTGGGGCCGCACCGGCGAACACTTCTGGGGCTACCAGGCACACGACGTCGTGCCTGACATGTTGACCTTCGCCAAGGGCGTCGGCAACGGAATCACCCTCGCCGGCATCGTGGCGCGCGCCGAGATCATGGACACGATCGACGTTCTGCACTTCTCGACCTTCGGCGGCAACCCACTTTCGGCAGCCGCCGGAATCGCCACACTCGATCAGGTCCTCGCTGACGACCTGCAGGGCAATGCCAAGGCCATGGGCGACCGCTTCCATGGCGCCCTACAACCAATCGTCGACCGCACCCCGTGGATCACGGAGTTGCGTGGCCGCGGGCTGATGTGGGCCGTCGAGCTCTGCCACGACGGTGGCATCGAACCCGACCGCGAGCGCACGACCCAACTGTTGGAAGCGTGCAAGACACACGGCCTCCTCGTTGGCAAGGGCGGCCTGTACGGCAACGTGATCCGCCTCGCTCCGATGCTGAATATCACCGCCGATGAGACCGACGAGCTGATTGCACGCTTCAGTAACGCGATCGATGACGTCGGTTCACTCACGACCTAATCCGGCTCCCAGACCACATTCGCGTCAGGTTCGTGCCTGACACCACATGACCACGTCGTGCCTGACACTGCATCAATCGGCTTGCTGGCTTCCAAAGATGGTGGGCGGGCCGGCCTTGCGCCAGTCGGGTGCGCCACGCATTGCACGGCCATCGACGGTGAGATGCTGGTCTGGTTCACCACCGATGATGCGGCCAGCGCTTGCGCCGTCGACGCCGTTGGCTCCAATCCCGAGCACGGGGAACGAGTCGATTGCTGAGTAGGTCTGCAGGAGCAGCGGCCGTGCTCGGTCGGAGTTGTTCGGCAGCGAGCCGTGGACCATGCAGCAGTTGTGCACAGTGACCGACCCCGCAGGACCCTGCAACCACGCCATGTCGCTCATCGCAATGGTCGCGACGTCGGCGTCGTTTATTGCCCCGCCCCACGACCCGTCAGCGTTGTAGAGGTCGTAGAGCTGACCGCGGTGGCTGCCGGGCAAGACACCCATCGGCCCCATCTCGTCGTCGACGTCGTCGAGGTAGACGCCAATGGTGAGGGGCGTGAAGTCGGTGTGCGGCCAGAACTGAATATCCTGGTGCCACTTCACTTCTTCGCCGCCGCCCGACCACTTGTAGTTGAGCTTGCTGTGATGAAAGCGGACAGGCCCACCCAAAATCCGCATGGCGAGTTGCGCGACCGGACCCTCGAATGCAAGCCGGCGGAACGTGGGATGAATGTCGACCGGCGACACGAGCCGACGCAGGCGGGGCGCCTCAGCGGTGTGGTTGGCTTCGAGGTCGAACCGACGGTTCGATGCGTCGAGTGAACGACTCTGTTCGACGAAGTCATCCGACGCGGCTCGCAGCTCCGCCATCCACGTCGCGTCGATGAACGAGTCGAGTTGGAGGTAGCCGTTGGTGTCGTAGAACTCGAGTTGCTCGTCGGTGACCATCAACCAATCGTACGACGCAGCAGGTCGTTGATCAGCGGCGGGCGGTGCGAGTCAGCGGGTGTCGTGACGGAACGTGATCGACATGCGCGGGCCAATGCCGCGACGGACTTTCGGAACGCAATGCTCCCAGTCGTGCTGGCATGCACCGCCCATCACGAAGAGGTCGCCGCGCCCGAGGTTCCAGCTGCGCGACTGGCCGCCACCGAGTGGACGGACTTTCAACGGGCGCGATTCGCCGACACTCATGATCGCAACAACCGGGTCGGTGACGTGTTTGCGGTGCCGGTCGCCGTGCCACGCAACAGAATCGGCGCCGTTGCGGTACAGGTTGAAGCCAATCGAGTCGAACGGCCGGTGGTAGCGCTCGGTGAGGGTCTGGCGGACATCGTCGAGTAGCTGAGTGGGGCCGCCTGCCGGGTACTCGTCGGCGTGCCACGACGCGGTGAGGCGCGGTTCGCTGACAACGGAGTCGTACATGGCAATGCCGGTGCGTTGACGCAGCTCGAGCTTGTCGAGCAGCTCGTTGAAGACCGTGTCGGCGCCGTTCAACCAGCCGGGCGTGTAGTCGATCCAGGAGTGTTCATCAAGGTCGACGCGCCGCGTCTCAAGGAAGCGCGTATCGACGTCCGGTTCACATACCCCGAACAGCGATCCCTGTAAGAACATGTGTTCGATTCTCGCGGTTTATGAGGACGAACGCAAGGACCTGCGGGGAATACACGCACCGACGAACTCATCACGACGGAACGGAAGTGGCCAACGGCCGAGGCGACGAAGCTGACCATCGTTCTGGAGCGGATCTGAAGCTGCTCGCTTGTCGATGCGAGCGTCTTGCGCAGTGCCTGGGGGCGTTCGATATCGGCTGCCTGTGTCGGGTGGGTTATCCGCCGATGTGGCTCATTTCGACTTTGGTAACCCCGGTGGTAATCGATGTTCGGCTCTCGGAGTAGCGGTCGCTCCGGTGGGTCCAGACACGATTGACGGTTTGGTCGAGAGCTTCGTCGTCGGGGCTTTGCCTGAGGATTTGGCGCAGGTCTGTGCCGTTTGCCGCGAACAGGCAGGTGTAGAGGGCGCCGGCGGCGGAAATGCGGGCCCGGGTGCAGTTGCCGCAGAACGGTTGGGTGACCGAGCTGATGATGCCGATCTCTCCCGTGCCGTCCAGATATCGCCAGCGTGTTGCGACCTCGCCTGGGTAGGCGGGCGCGACGGGTTCGATCGGGAATGCTTCGTGAAGGGTTTCAACGATGGTTTGAGCGTCCACGACATCGCTGAGTTCCCAGCCGTTGGTGGCGCCGACATCCATGTACTCGATGAAACGCAAGGTGTGGCCGGCGCCCTTGAAGTAAGCGGCCATGTCGATCACCGAGTTGTCGTTGACGCCGCGCTTCACGACCATGTTGATCTTGATGGGGCCCAGACCGGCTTGTGCTGCTGCATCGATGCCATCAAGGACCTTCTGGACGGGAAAATCGACGTCGTTCATGGCCATGAATGTCGTGTCATCGAGGGAGTCGAGACTGACCGTCACCCGGTCGAGACCGGCGGCGGCGAGCGACACAGCCTTGCGGGCCAGCAGGGCACCGTTGGTGGTGAGCGCGACGTCGTTGATCTCTGGGATCCCAGCGAGTCTGGCGACGAGATCTTCGATGCCGTTGCGCAGCAGCGGTTCGCCACCAGTGAGCCGGATTTTGGTGACCCCTTGTTGGGCGAAGCATTTTGCGACGCGTTCGATCTCTTCGAAGCTCAGGAGTTCGCTCCGCTGGAGGTACTGAAAGCTGCTGTTGAAGATCTCTTTGGGCATGCAGTAGGTGCATCGGAAATTGCACCGGTCGGTGACCGAGATGCGCAGGTCTCGTACTGGGCGGCCCAGCGTGTCAGTTGGGTTGCCGGTTGGGTTGCCGGTCACGTTCAGGAGAAGGACTGTCCGCAACCACAGCTTCGTTGAGCGTTGGGGTTCTCCACACTGAAGCCTGCTCCTTGGATGCCGTCGCTGTAGTTGAGGGTGGCGCCGGTGAGATGCTCGGCGCTCGCGGCGTCGACTTTGACCAACACGGTCCCGAACGTTGTGACATTGTCGTCCGGGTTGGTTTCGGGGTCGAAGAACATTTCGTAGGAGAAACCGGAGCAGCCGCCGGCTTTGACCGCGACTCGGAGGCCGAGTTGCTCGTCGCTTGCTTCGTCAGCAATGAGTTGGGCGACCTTGGTGATCGCTTCTCCGCTGAGGGTGAGGACCGGCTGGGCGGGTTGGGTGGCGGTTTCGGTGGCGGTTTCGGTGGCGGTCATAACGAGTTGCTCCTTGGTTGATTCGGCTGGTTGGTTGCCGGGATCGCGGTCGTCGTCGCGGTCGTCGTCGTGGTCAGGGTCGTCGGCCCTGGAGCGATGGGCTGGACCGAGTTGCACCGAGTTGGACGTTGTGCAGCGGGCTGTCGTCGTTGCGGGCGGAGGGTTGCGCGTAGAAGGGCGCTGCACCAGCGGCGTGGTTCGTCGTGTCAACGATCGAAGTCAGCTCAGGGGCGACGCGGCGGGCCATTGTTTCGAAGCCGTCGCGCAGCGTTGCTGTAGAGGAGGCACATCCTTGGCAACCGCCGCTCATCGCAATGGACAACACACCGTTGGTCAGCTCAACGATGGAGATCTTGCCGCCGTGGGCGGCGATCGATGGGTTGACTTCGCGCTCGAGGAGTAGTTCGAGCGCAGCGCGAACCTGTTCGTCATCACGTCCGGTGTGCGACGTTTCGGCGATTGCCGGAGTTCCGGTGTGGAGGTGGGCTCGGATCTCGGCGCCGATCTGGGCCCGAAGCCCATCCCACGACGCCGAGTGAACTTTGGTGACCGAGACCGTCGTGTCGGCGACGACGACACTCGAGACGTCGCCAAACACGAAGAGGCGGGCGGGAAGCGGTGAGGAGTCGGTGGCCCCGCGGCGGTCGAACGCGACTGGCCCGCCGGGGTGCACGGTCCGATCGACGATGAACTTGCAGGTGTCGGGATCTGCGACCGAGGTCTCGGCCCGGATGCGGATTGGAGCGTCAGGGGCCGGTTCAGACATCTTGGATCACCTTGGTGTCATCTCGTTCGGCGAGGGCACGGAGGTTGTCGAACGCGTAGATTCCGGTGCTGTGGCCGTCGCTCCACGCGATGGTGATGGCGTAGTTGCCGATGCCCGTGATCGAGCGTGGTGCGACGTCGGCAACGATGGTGGCGGGGTCGAGGAGCGGGCGGCCGCTCATCTCTTCGACGCACGCTGCGCATCGGCACGCAAGGCGGAGGTCGCGGACATCGAGGTCGTCGTGGCGGCCGTCTTCCCACAGCACCGACAGCGTGGTCCGGTCGCGTTGGGCGAACCCAATGGGTGTTGTGGGTGAACCGTCGGGGGTGGCCGCGGCGTCGAACCAGCCGGGTGCGCCCTGGTTGGTGTCCCACGTCCAAGAGAACGAGCCAAGCACCGCGGCGGTGAGGCCCTGGAGGTGGGCGTCGATGGTGTCGGCAAGGTGGCGGTAGGTCCCGGCGGCGACGGATTGGGGTCGTTCAATGACAATGGGTTGGCCGCCGTCGCCGCCCGTGACAATGTCGGCGTCAAGTGGGATCGCGCCCAAGAACGCGACGTCGAGTTCGGCACTCATGTGTTCGCCACCACCCCGGCCAAACACGTCGGTGTCGGTGCTGCAGTGTGGGCAGGTGAAGGTACTCATGTTCTCGACGATGCCGAGGATGGGTACGTTGACCGTTTCAAACATCCGCAGCCCGCGTCGAGCGATCTTCAGACTGACATCTTGTGGGGTAGTGACGATCACGACGCCGGACAGTTGCAGGCTCTGAGCGAGCGTGAGTTGGGTGTCGCCGGTTCCGGGGGGCAGGTCGAGGATCAAGTAGTCGAGCTGGCCCCAGTCG
>Ga0115003_10001216_pt1 | contig 22905 bp, 25 predicted proteins | sample ArcticOcean_MG_C_7_FD_88736 | JGI IMG/M metagenome (GOLD analysis project Ga0115003, IMG submission 88736) | Marine microbial communities from western Arctic Ocean - ArcticOcean_MG_CB11_88 | ecosystem: Environmental > Aquatic > Marine > Oceanic | place: Arctic Ocean: Canada Basin | collected... | reverse complement strand
AGGAGAAGTAAAAATTCTTGCGTTGCTAAAGCCATTTTTAATCCTAATACCAAAGTAAAAAGACCAATAACCTGAAAGATGGCTGTCTTTATTTTGGGATATACTAAGGATCCAAATTTAAGTCCTATTAAGCTCCCTATAATTACAGCTAGTGCATTTACTATACTTCCGATGGGTGTTATCATAAAGCCTTGAGTCTATTCTTCTGAGAATTCTACTAGTTTACGTCTGTAGTTACTAAACAGTTTAGATTTAGAAATAAAACCAACGTATTCACCATGACAGGTTACGGCTAAATTCCAGGCACCTGTTTCTTTAAATTTAGACATCACCTTATCCATAGGATCGTAAAGCTTAATAGAGCCTAAGGGTTGGTGCATTAAATCTTGCACAGTAATTTGTGTATATAAACTATGGTCAAACATTACTTTGCGTATATCGTCGAGGCTTATAATTCCTAGGAAAATGTTTTTTTCATCTACTACAGGAAAGATATTTCTTTTTGAATCTGCTACGACCTTAACCAATTCTCCAAGATTCATTTCTGGGTGTATAACTGAGAAATTTCGCTCTACTAATTTCTCTAGTTGCATCTGCATCAATACAGCTTTGTCCTTATTATGAGTCATTAAATCGCCTTTTAAAGCCAATTGTAAATTAAAGAGCGAATGCGGAATAAAGTATTTTGAACTCACATAAGAAATGGCTGCAACGGTCATAAGAGGAATGAAAAGTTCATAACCGCTAGTAATTTCAGCAATCAAGAAAATGGCTGTGAGTGGTGCGTGTAGCACTCCAGCAATTAATCCCGCCATAGAGACTAGACTGAAATTACTTACCGATAATTCTATCCAGAAAAAATGATTAATCAATTTAGCAAAAACATAACCTAGCGCTGAGCCTAAAAATAAGGATGGTGCAAAGACTCCACCAATTCCTCCAACTCCAATGGTTACAGATGTTGCAATAATTTTAAACAACAGCATGATAAAGATTACTGCAAATAAGGCTATTTCTGTAGTACATATGGATTCTATATAAGTTCCAGAAATTACTTCTTGTCCTTGGTCTGCTAATAATAGGTTTATTGTTTGGAAGCCCTCTCCAAAAAGTGGGGGTATAAGAAACAGTAAGCAGCCTAAAAATAAGCCACCCCAAATAGCTCTGTTAATTTTGTGTTTTATTTTTTTTAATAGAGTAGTAGTTTTGAAAAACACTTTAGAGAATAATACCGATAGTAAGCCACAAAACACCCCTAATAAAATGTAGAAAGGCATATTCCCTACATTAAAGGTTTCCACATTTTCTATATGTAGTACTAAGGCATCCCCACTAATTAATCGAGAACTTATAGTCGCAGAAACAGATGCTATTAATAAAGGGATGATAGATGCCATTGTTAAGTCTAACATCAATACTTCCATAGCAAGAACTAAAGCTGCAATAGGTGCGTTAAAAATACTCGCAATTGTTCCTGCAGTAGCACATCCTATAAGCAGCATTCTATCTTTAAAGTTAAGATGTAAAACACGTGCAAAATTAGAACTCAAAGAAGAAGCGCTTGATGCTGCAGGAGCTTCTAATCCAATAGAACCCCCAAATCCGGCAGTTAATATTGAAGAGATAATAGAAGAAAACATATGATGTCTTTTCATTATCCCACTTCGCTTTGCGATAGCATATAGTATGGTCGGGAAACCATTACTTTCTGGCTTTCTAACAATGTATTTATTCCAAATTACGGTAGCTACAATTCCTATTAAAGGAAGAATTAATAAGGAGTAATTATGCCAATTAGAAGACTCCGTAGAACTTCGTAAGTAGTCTCCTAAGCTATGGGCAGTATTCTTAATAAAAGCGGCGATTAATCCTGAGACCACACCCACAATTAAACTCATTAACAAAATGAATTGCTTGTGGGAGATGTGTTTAACTCTCCAAATTAAAAAACGTTTTAAAAGACTTTTTTTAGGCATTATTCATTTACAAATGTAGGTCTAACAATTCTCTAATCCCCTCATTAGAAGGTCTAGGTGCTTTAGCATCAATAATGTTTCCTTCGCTATCGAAAAGCATGAAACGAGGAATCCCGTTTATTTTATAATCTTTTGCAATCTTACTCCAGCCAGAAGCGAATAGTTGTACACCACCCATTTCTTTCTCTACTAACATATCCTTCCAAGTTTCATAGTCTTTATCCTCGTCTACAGAAACCGAAAGGAACGTAATGTTTTGTCCGTGGTATTCTTTTTCTAATTCTAATAAATGTGGAATTTCTCTTTTACAAGGTCCACACCAAGTAGCCCATACATCTACATAAACTAAAGATCCTTTAAAATCAGATAAAGAAATACTATCACCATTACTATCTGGGTATGTAAAGTCGAATGCAGGTTTTCCTGTGTTAAAAGCAGACATTTCAATCACTAAATCGCTAAGCTCATTGTATTTTGTACTATCCGATTGAAGTGTTTTAAAAGTTGCCATAATTACAGCTATGTCTTCTAAAGGTTCCTTATTTATAAACTCTTTTAGCAGATCGTATGAGATTTTATCTTTGGTAGATTGATTTGTGAACTGTTTTGAAATAAAATCAAAATTTGATAGCAATACATGCTCAAATTCCTCTGATATATTTGAGCTTACATAGGTTTTAAGAAAACTGTATGATTCATCATTCTCCAATAAGCTTGGGTCGTTAATGTTAAACTCCTCCACGAAGTCGTAGTAGTTTGCACTGAGTTCTAAAGTTCCATTTCCTAAATATTCGTAGTACTTTTTATAATTTAGTTTTGTGCTTGCCCACTGTAGTGATATACTTCTTTTTTGTTCTGTTTTAAAAAGACCTTCAACAAGAGAGTCAAGTAAGCCGTTCATCATAGATTCAGCTTCTGTAACCTGTGCTAAAAAATTAGTTTCTTCTAAAGAGTATAATTCTCTAAAATCTAGCTCTTCTTCAACTAAGTATTTTTTAGCTAAAAAATTAGATGCTTTAGATCCATCGTAGCTAATAGTTTCATCAAATTCAGTAGGATTGATGCTGAGATTGATTTTGTCTCCAGGTTTTACATACATAGCTGTAGTTTCCTGACCGTGTTTAAAACTCATATAGGCTGGAGAATCTATATCGAATACTATCTCGAAAGCGGCCTCATTGTCTAAAGAATCGGTGTATGTATTGCTGCGGTCTTCAGAAATTATCGATGCAGTTTCGCTTAATGGATCTGTAATAGTACCCGAAATAATTACAGTGTTATTTACAGGTTCTTGACAACTAAAAAGGGCACATGCTGAAAGTGCTACTACTATATTTTTCATAAAAAATTGTTTTCGATAATGAATGTAGTCCAAATACTTTAACAAAAAAAATAGACAAGCTAAATAAGCTTGTCTATTTTTTTAATGACAGTTGTAAACTACAAATTTTAAATCTTGACTCACAATATCTACTTTGTGGAATAATTTGTAGAGGTGCGTTTTGGAGTTTAAGTGATTGCTGGTTACCATTTGGAATGAACCACCTTTTTTAAGAACTCTTTTTACTTCTTTAAACAATTCTAAAGCCACCTCTATATTTGTTTCGTGTTCAAAGTGAAACGGAGGATTAGAAATAACTAGGTCGAAAGAATTATCTTCTAAATCTACTAAGCTGTCGTTGTAGTGAAAGTGAACATTTTCGCCTTCTACGTTCATTTTAGAAGATTCAATAGCAAGTAAAGAATCATCTATAAGATGAATTTCTGTTTGTGGTTTTTCTTCTAATGCAGCATAAGCCAAAACCCCATTTCCAGAGCCTAAATCTAAGATCTTGTTATGGTCTAGTCTCACATCCATGTGGTCAATAAAAAACTGAGTCGCATGGTCAATGTATTTAGCTGAAAACACACCGTAGTGTTGTTTGAAAACTTTGTTTCCCGAAAATTGAATTTCAGTGATTAAATTTTCCTTTTCTACTGCTTTTTTACCTTTTAGAATAAGTATACGTGACTTTTTCCATGCTTTAGACTGGCTACAATCTTCAAAGTATTCTGCTGCAATTGTTAAATATTGCTTTGAAAAATACTTCGTCATAAAGCCACAAATTACTTGTCCATTTTCGGAAAGTGATGCCTGAGCTTGAGCTAACTGAAGTCTAAATAAATCTAAAGACTTAGGGATTTTAATAAGTGCTAAGTCAAATTCACCTTTAAGTTCATCTATAGAACTATTGGTTTTTAGGTTTTGCTCTAATCCGTTGTCTTCGAAGTTAAATGCAAATGCTTTCTCTTGACTTTTAAAATCGATTATGGCAGTAGGATCTTTATCAGCTAATATGGTGCTTAAAAAACCAAATCTATCGTTATAAATAACTGCTTTCTCGCAAGATATTTTTTCTTCCTCTAAGTAGTTTAATATATGTTCGTCTGCAGCACTCCAGGCTTGCAACGATTTATTGTCTGTAGTTGGGTAACGATCAATCGTGAACGTATTTTCTTGGTAAGTATATTTCATCTCTTAAATTTCAAATGCTGTTTTTACTTTGCTTACAAAGTCTAGTTTTTCCCAAGGGAATGTTTCAACATCCTTAACAATTTCTTTTCCGCCACCGATTTCAAAACGAACCGTTTTCTTTTCGGGTGTTCTACCCATATGTCCGTATGCTGCAGTATCACTATAGATAGGGTCTTTCAATTTAAAACGCTCCACAATGGCTGCTGGTCGCATATCGAATAAAGTATCTACCTTTTCTGCTATGGCACTATCGCTCATCTTTATTTTTGATGTTCCGTAGGTATCTACAAAAATATTCATCGGTTTAGCTACCCCAATTGCATAGGCTACTTGAACCAATATTTGATCTGAAACTCCTGCCGCAACAAGGTTTTTAGCAATATGTCGTGTTGCATAAGCCGCAGATCTATCTACTTTAGAAGGGTCTTTTCCAGAGAAAGCTCCACCACCATGTGCTCCTTTACCTCCATAGGTATCTACAATAATCTTACGTCCTGTAAGACCGGTATCGCCATGTGGTCCACCGATAACGAATTTACCTGTTGGGTTTACGTGATAAGTAATTTTCCCGTCGAAAAGCGCTACTATATTGGCTGGTAATTTTGATTTAATACGTTCTACTAAAATAGTTTTAACATCCTCTTTTATCTTCGCTAACATAATCGATTCTTCATCAAAATCGTCGTGTTGTGTAGATATAACAATGGTGTCTATTCTTTCGGGTACGTTATTGTCGGAGTATTGAATGGTGACTTGAGATTTTGCATCAGGACGCAAATAATACATGTCCTTATGGTTCTCTCTTCTTATTTCAGCTAGCTCTTGGAGTAATAAATGTGATAGGCTTAATGCCAAAGGCATGTAGTTTTCCGTTTCATTGGTCGCATAGCCAAACATCATTCCTTGGTCTCCTGCACCTTGTTCGTCGTGTAAGCCTTTACCGGCTTCTACTCCTTGGTTAATGTCGGCAGATTGCTCGTGTACTGCAGAAATGATTCCGCAAGATTCCGCATCAAATTTATATTCGGATTTTGTATAACCAATTCTGCGAATTACATTACGTGCTAGTTTTTGTAGGTCTACCCATGCTGTAGATTTTACTTCGCCACTAATTACAGTTAATCCTGTGGTAACGAGTGTTTCGCAGGCAACTTTAGATTCAGGGTCTTGTGCTAAAAAAGCATCGAGTATTGCATCAGAAATTTGATCGGCAACTTTATCTGGGTGTCCTTCAGAAACAGATTCAGATGTAAAAAAGTAAGACATATTTAATTCTTTAAATAATGAATTTATAAATAGTCTGATTAGAGCTGTAGCGGTAGAACACTGCTTTAGCCTTTTTTATAGTGGTAGCAATCAGTCAAATTCGTCCACTTATTTAGTGGCAAAGATAATAATAAGATCGGTTTATTTAGTGAGTCTATGGAAAACATCTTCCAGTTTTTGTTCTTTGATATTCATTTGTAAAACAGAGCGTTTATTCTGTACAGCAAACTCAAAAAGGACGGTTCTTAAGTCGTGTTTTGAATCACTAGCTACTTGAAATTGATGTTTTCCAGTTTCTATTACCTCCAATACATTTTCTATGTTTTGAAGTGCTTTCATCTCAACAATATCATTAAATTCTATGCTAATTAAGTTCCTATCACTACTTAATTCACGTAATTCTTCAATTTTTTTATTGGCTACAATTTCACCTTTATTTATGATGATAACTCTATCGCAAATAGCTTCTACTTCTTGCATTATATGAGTGGAAAGCATTACGGTTTTTTCTTCCCCAACTTCCTTTATTAATCCTCTTATTTCTACCAATTGATTAGGGTCTAATCCCGTTGTCGGTTCGTCTAAAATGAGCACCTCTGGATCGTGAAGTAGTGCTTGAGCTAGACCTACTCTTTGTCTGTATCCTTTAGATAAAGAGCCAATAAGTTTATGCTTTTCTTTTTGAAGCCCCGTTTTCTCAATCATTAAGCCAATTCTGTCGTGACTTACTCCATATATATTAGCAATAAACTCTAAATACTCGCGCACATACATGTCTAAGTATAATGGATTATGTTCGGGTAAATAACCAATTTTACTCTTTGCTTCTAAGCTGTTTTCAGAAACACTAAGCTCACAAATTCTTGCATTTCCACTTGTTTGTGGAATATAACCTGTAAGAATTTTCATAAGGGTAGATTTTCCAGCACCATTAGGTCCTAAAAAACCAACAATTTCTCCTTTTTGAATTTCAAAAGACACTTCGTGAAGGGCTTTTTGAGATCCATATACTTTACTTATATTTTCTACTTTTATAGACATAGGCACGAAGATAAGTTATTTTCACTTCTAGAAGTGAATGCAGATTGTTCTATTTCTAACTAAACATTCTCTTTTATGATTTTGTGTATAGGTGTTATCACTCATTTTTATGGCATTACTAATAATTATAGGTAGATAACAATTCTATATATTCTATATTTGAGTTGAATATAATTTTTTTTTATAGAGATTGTACTTCTCGAGGGGCGAGTAAGTGCATAAAAAGGACTTCAAATTGGAGTCCTTTTTTTATGAATAATTTTTCAGCTTATTCTTGTCTAAGCTATTCATTCTCAAATTCAAATCATATCTTTGTGGCTATGCAAGGAATGGTCGTAAAATCTACTGGGAGTTGGTATTGGGTTCGTACAGATGATGGTGAATACCACGAATGTCGTATTCGTGGGAAATTCAGAATTCAAGGAATTAAAAGCACTAACCCTATTGCGGTTGGAGATAGAGTTGAGCTCTTTCACGAAGGAGATGATTATTTAATCACTGAAATCTATCCTCGCAAAAATTACATTATCCGTAAGTCGGTAAATCTTTCTAAGCAAGTTCACATTATTGCTTCTAATATAGATCAGGCATTCTTAATTGTCACCTTAGCCTCTCCACCTACTTCAGTTGGATTTATAGATCGCTTTTTGGTTACTGCCGAAGCTTATCAAATCCCTACAATTCTGGTGTTTAATAAAGTCGATTTATACGATGAATTTGATCGTGAATTTCACGATGAAATTGTTGATATGTACACCCATGCTGGTTATGAATGTATAGAAGCTTCAGCTTTAGAGCATATGAACATTGATGTGCTAACAACCAAGATGAAGGATAAAGTAACCCTTTTATCGGGTCATTCTGGTGTGGGGAAATCAACCTTAGTAAATGTGATTGATCCAGATTTGGATATAGCAACACAAGAAGTTTCGGCTTCCCATCAGAAAGGAATGCATACGACTACTTTTGCGGAAATGTTCGAGCTCGACTTTGGAGGTTTTATTATAGATACTCCAGGAATTAAAGGTTTTGGTTTGGTAGATATGGAAGAGACCGAATTAGCAGATTATTTCCCAGATATGAGGCGCTTAAAAGGGCAATGTAAGTTTCATAATTGTAAGCATGTAAACGAGCCTAAATGTGCTATTAAAGATGCTGTTGAGAATGATTTGATTCACCCAGTTCGGTACGATAGTTATTTGGCTATGTTAGAGGATGATGGGAATCAGTACCGAGAATTTAAATACCATAAATGAGAGTCGTTTTACAAAGAGTAAGTGAGGCTTCGGTAAGTATTAATAAGGAGCTAAAGTCTGAAATTAAACAAGGCTTAGTGGCTTTACTTGGCGTTTGTCCCAACGATTCGGTTGATGATATAAATTGGCTGTGTAAGAAAATCTGTAATCTTCGAATTTTCTCCGATCCTTCGGGTAAAATGAATTATTCCTTACTCGATATTAGTGGCGATTTACTACTAGTAAGTCAGTTTACTTTGTTTGCGAGTACAAAAAAAGGGAATAGACCTTCTTATTTAAGTTCTGCTTCTCCCGAAATTGCTATTCCCTTATACCAAGAATTTATTAATTGTATAGAGCTTGAATTGAAAAAACCTATATCTACAGGTGTTTTTGGAGCAGATATGCAAGTGAGTTTAGTCAACGATGGGCCTGTAACGATACAATTAGATTCAAAAAGTAGAACATAATGGAACTAAAAGAACTTCAAGCTAAAGTAGATGATTGGATTACAAAGTACGGTGTTCGTTACTTTAGTGAATTAACAAATATGACTATTCTTACAGAAGAGGTAGGAGAGGTGGCGCGTATTATGTCTCGTAGATATGGAGAACAGTCAGAAAAAGAATCTGACAAGAATAAAGATTTAGCCGATGAATTAGCCGATGTATTATTTGTTATTACTTGTATTGCCAACCAAACAGGCGTGGATTTAGAGCAAGCTATGCAAAATAATTTTGAAAAGAAAACAAAACGAGATAGCTCAAGACATATAGAGAATAAAAAGCTTAGCTAATTTATAAGCACAAAAAAAAGGCTATTTCGTAAGAAATAGCCTTTTTTATATGGTAGAGTTAAAAATTACTCAGCGAAGGGAACAACGCTTACGTAAGATCTATTATTTCTCTTTTTCTTGAATTGGATACTACCATCACATAAAGCAAATAAAGTATGGTCTTTTCCCATACCTACGTTTTCACCTGGATTGTGTGTTGTACCTCTTTGTCTAACGATGATGTTACCAGCAACTGCTAATTGTCCACCGAAAATTTTAATTCCTAGTCGTTTCGATTCCGATTCACGACCGTTTTTCGAACTACCTACACCTTTCTTATGAGCCATGGTTCTAGTTTTTTTGGTTTATAATTAAGCTTCTGTTGATTCAGCTTTAGGAGCCGCTTTTTTAGCTGCTGCTTTCTTAGTGATAGTTCCGATAGTGATCGATGTTAGATACTGACGGTGACCATTTTTCACTGTATAGCCTTTTCTTCTTTTCTTTTTGAAGACAATTACTTTGTCTCCTTTTAGGTGGCTCTCAATTTTGGCTGAGACTTTTGCACCTTTTATAGCTGGGGCGCCAACTGTTACTTTACCACCATCCTCAATCAAAAGAACTTTATCGAAAATTACTTCCGATCCTTCTTCTCCTTCAAGACGGTTGACAAAGATACGTTGATCTTTTTCAACTTTGAATTGATGCCCTGCTATCTCTACAATTGCGTACATCTATGCTATGTTTGGTTATTAAAAAACACTAATTTAGTCTGCGAAATTACATAATTTATTGGAACTACACAAAGCGATTATGCTCTTTTATTTACTAAGTAGACTCCACCTAAGATTATTAAGAATCCACCAATATGGTGTGTGGTTATTTGTTCCTGATCTAATAGCCCCCAGAGTATTGCTACTATTGGGATTATATACGTACACGAAGTGGCGAATAAAGCACCTGTCATTTTGATTAATTGGTTAAAAACGATTACAGAAATTGCAGTTCCAATAATAGCTAAAATGGAAATATACCCTAAACTAGCCCATGCTCTTGGATTGGTTTGCATTATTTCTACAAAGTCGGTACTAAATAAATACAGTCCAGCCCATGGTCCTAAAAATGTGAATGCAACTGTTGTTATCTGTACAGCATTTAATTCATGTAAATTAGCTTTTATAATATTAGTACTCCATCCATAGCAGACTGTAGCCAGTAAAACCAAGCAGCTATATAGCAATGTCGTTTCATTAAATTCTTGGATGTCGGGGAGTAATAAATAAACAGTACCAATCATTCCGATAGCTATCCCAACGTAATTTACCAATTTCACTTTCAGATGATAAAAGAATAATCCTATAAATAGTGTACATAAAGGAGTAAGTACGTTTAAGATTCCAACAAGACCTGAATCTAGAAAAGTTTGAGATTTTGTAAACAAAAACGCTGGTATACCATTACCGATTAATCCAGTAAGAAATAAAGGCCAAAGTTTGTTTTTGGGTACAGACTTATAGTGTTTTCTTCCTAAAAATGCCAAAAACACAAAAGCAATAAAAAGCCGCAGTGCGGCTACTTGTTCGTAGCTAAAAGTATCTAATCCTCTTTTTATTAAAATAAAAGAGCTTCCCCACACAAAAGACAAAGCTATAAGTAAACTCCAGTGTCCTATAGGGGTGTTTATTTTTTTTAGCATGGTTAAATTTCGTTAAACTCCTGTTAATAATGCCGGCAAATTTACTTATTTACTGCGATTATTAATCATATTTTGTACATTCGCATCACTTAACACTAAAAAAAAACAAAGTGATGAATAAATTGATGAAATTTAGTTTCGCTCTTTTGGCAGTCGTTTTTTCTCTAGCATCTTGCTCAGAAACTACTGCACAAACTAAAGAAGTTACTCAAGAAGTAGTGGGTAATTCGGAAATGACAATGACTATTGAAGGGATGACCTGTGCTATGGGTTGTGCTCGAGCAATAGAAGTAGAGTTGAATAATATTGAAGGTGTAGAAGCTGCGAAAGTAAATTTTGAAGCTGCTAATGCAACTTTAATTTACAATGGTTCTCTTACTTCTGAATCATCTATAGTTGATTTTGTAAATAATTACAAAAACGGTTCTTATAAAGCTTTAGCATCTAAAAAAGCTTGTTGTGCTTCTAAGGAAAAGGCTTGTTCTCCTGAAGAAAAAGCGAAATGTGAGGCTTCAAAAAAGTCTTGTTCTGAAGCTGAAAAGGTTGCCTGTGAAAAGTCAGCTAAAAAAGCTTGTTGTGCTTCTAAGAATGTAGAAAAAGGTTGTGGTGCAGATTGTACAAAACCTTGTTGTGCTAAAGCAGATGAAAAAAAATGTGGAACTGAATGTACAAAGCCTTGTTGCGCTAAGTAATTATAGTTTCTAAATGCATAAAGCCCTGTCCATTGGATGGGGCTTTTTTGTTTTAGAGAACTCCTGTAAATTAACTTCTATTTGAGTTGTGCTTAGTATATTTGTGGTATAAATAAACTTACTTTATATGTCGTTTAAATCTTTTGCTCTAGTTACATTAATAAGTATATTTTTAATTATTGTAGCTGGATCGGTTGTTCGTATGACTGGCTCTGGTATGGGTTGCCCCGATTGGCCAAAATGTTTTGGATTAATTGTTCCGCCTATCTCAATAGATCAAATTGAATGGGAGCAAGGGAAAAGTTTTGTTCAAGGTCAAATGATTATTCACCTAGAGCAATTGTGGTCTGCAAATACCGATTTTGTCAGTACTGAGACGTACAATTCTACAAATTGGATTTTGTACACGAAGCACGATTATGCGGAGTTTAATCCAGCTAATACATGGATCGAATACGTAAATAGGCTGATCGGTGCTATTTCTGGTATATTTACTTTTGTTATGTTATTGATGTCTTTTAGGTACTGGAAATCAAAACGCAAAATTGTTTATTTGAGTGCTTTAGTGGTCTTGTTTATGGGGTTTCAGGGCTTGTTAGGAGCCGTAGTCGTATTTTCTGTTTTACAGCCAGTTCAAATTACTATTCATATGCTAATGGCTTTACTCATAGTTGCGCTATTGGTGTATTTAATTAGCGAATTACCAACTGCGAAAAAAAGTATTAAACTCTCATACGACGAGAGATTGCGTAAGATGTTGGTGGTCGCATTGCTAATAACAATTGCTCAGATTATTTTAGGCACTCAAGTGCGTCAATTAGTTGATGTAGTCTCGAAGAGTTTAGATTATGGTCAAAGAGATTTGTGGCTAGATTTAGTAGGAAATACGTTTAAATTTCACCGGTCATTTGCCATTGTTTTGATTATTGTAAACGGATTGCTATTTATAAGAAACTATAAATTTAACTTAGGTTTTGCTTTGCCTAAGTATATTATTGGAGTGATTTTTATTGAGGTACTTTCAGGAATTATTCTTACTTATATTGATATGATGCCATTAATGCAACCGATTCATATGGTTTTGGCTAGTGTGTTGTTTGTCCTTCAAATTGCTTTTTACCTCGAATTAAGAAAGCTTAAGACCATTTAAGGCTTTCTATCAATACTTGTAAATCGTCTTTTATGTATTCCTTTATAGGTTGTAAAGAATCTGCATTTGGAACGGTGTTAAAGTATAGAGATCCTCTGAGGAAGTGTTCTGTGCTGTCGGTAACGAAGAATTGTAAATTTGAAGCACTATTTCCGTGTATATCATACAGTACACCATATACATTGTTTTCTTCGTTTTTGTAAACCGTTTCAATTATACCATCCGATTTTACAGAATGATCGTATGCTAATTTATGACTCTCCTCTATTATTGTTTCCAGATTATTGTTGAGTTTTTTGTACGTTAAATAGATAGTTGCATCGTGATTAGGATAGTGGATGTTATACCAACAATCTCCTTTTCCTTCTACTAGATTCGCTTGTTTGTTAGTTAAGAACTGGTAGGCACATTTATTGTCTTCGAGTTTATATTCGTTGTCTTTAAGGTCAATTCGAAAGTATCCTAAAGGTTTAGGACTGTAGTCTTCTGCGCAAGAAGCTAAAATTAGTAGGAACAGGGGGAGTAAGTGCTTAGTCTTCATTGTGTGTGTTCTTATTATCTACAAAAGTGGTTTTTATTCTGGTTACTCTTCTTTTGTTAACTCCTTCAATAGTAAAAAGGTAATTGTTGAATTTAATTTCGGCTCCTTTATCTGGAATGTTTCCAGTAATTTCAAGTATAAAACCTGCTAGGCTATCAGATTCTCCTTTAGCTTCTTCAAATTCCTCACCATTAATATTTACAATTTTATAGAAATCATTTAAAGCAGTCTTTCCTTCAAATACAAAATTGTATTCATCCAGTTTAGAGTAAATTAAGTCATCATCGTCGAACTCATCGCTAATATCTCCAACAATTTCTTCTATAATATCTTCTAAGGTTACAATTCCAGAAGTACCACCATATTCGTCTACAACAATAGCAAGATGGATTTTCTTCTCTTGAAATTCTTTTAAAAGATCATCAATTTTTTTGTTTTCTGGAACATAGAACACTTCACGTAGTAAGTCTGTCCAAACGAAATCCTTGTTTTCATTTAAGTAAGGTAGTAGGTCTTTTATGTATAATACCCCTTTTATATTATCGAATGACTCTTCGTAAATTGGAATTCGTGAAAAACCTGTTTCTTTAATTGTTTCTAAAATAGTATGGTAAGGTGTTTTTTCGCTCAGTGAGGTAACGTCAATTCGAGATCGCATAATTTGTTTTACGTCCGTATTCCCAAACTTTACAATTCCTTCAAGTATTTTTTGTTCACCCTTGTCGTTTATTTCTAATTTAGTGATTTCCAAAGCATTAGATAGGTCGTTAACAGACAGGTCGTGTCCATTGTTTTTAGCTCGACGGTCAATAATACGAGTGCTCGCTACTAATAATAAGCTAATCGGTTTTAAGGTTTTTGTTAAAAACAATAAAGGTATTGCCATGAATTTAGCAAAAGAAGAAGCGTTGTTATTTGCATATACTTTTGGTAAAACCTCTCCAAAAAGCAATAGTAAAAATGTTATTACTACAACCTGAACCACAAATTCAAGCCATTCAATTCCATTAAAATTGAATAAGCTTGTAGAGATATATGTCGAGAGAATGATGATTCCAACGTTTATAAAATTATTGGCTATAAGTATGGTTGCTAATAGTTGTTTTGGTTTTTGTAGAAAACTTTCTATAAGATTTGACTTCCTCGTTTTCTGTCTACTAATCTCATCAAGGTCTGTAGGTTTGAGCGCAAAAAAAGCAACCTCAGCACCAGAAATTAGTGCTGAAGTTGCTAGAAGTACTAGTAAGATCAATAAGGAGATGATTGTATCAGTCTCTATTGGATTTAAAAGTGATAAGGTAACAATGGGTTCAAGATCCAAAGTTTTTCGTTTTAGTTAAACTTAGAAAGGAAGGTTTTTTTCCTCTTGCGATGGTGATTCTTCTACGAAGGAATCTGAAGCTGGTTCATTAGCTTCATTTGTGTTTTCTGGGTTTTCATATTTTTTATTACTACCCATCATTTGCATTTGGTCGGCTAGTATTTCTGTGCTATACCTAGTTTGACCACTTTCTTTATCTTCCCAAGATCGGGTTCTAATTTTACCTTCAATAAGAACTTTATCTCCTTTATGTAGATATTTATCAGCTATTTCTGCCAAACCTCTCCACAAGGTGATGTTGTGCCATTCGGTATGACTTGTACGCTCTCCACTTTTACTGTTTTTGTAAGTTTCGGTGGTCGCAATAGAAAAACGACACATTACTGCACCACTTTCTAATGTTCTGGTTTCTGGGTCTTTGCCCAAATTTCCCATTAAGATAACTTTGTTTAAAGAAGCTCCCATAGTAATAATGAATTAAGTTAATAAATATATTGAATTAAAATGCATTTCACATTACTCAAACTTACTAAAAATTATGCAAATTATCAAGAGATTAATTTAGTTCTAAAAGAAAGTCTTCAATGGGTTTTGGTACAGGGTATTTAGAAATTTCTCGCTTTTTTACAAGTAACAGTTTATCATGTTTCTCTAGATAGTTCGTTTTGATGTGTTTAATTTTAATATGAAGATGTTGATGACTTAATTTGTGTTTGTAGCAATTTATTTTCTCTGTACTAAACTCATTATCCCCAATCAATTTCTTTAAATAACTCACATTGGGTTCAGCTAATTGGTCTATTTCTTTTTCACTTTCCTCTAGTGGGAAGTCGTATAGGTTCTGCCAAATACCTTTCTCTTCTCTTTTTTTAAGTAAAATTTGGTCTTTATATTCTATGCAGTAATAAGTAAAGAATCGATCTCTTATTTTTATTTTTCGCTCCTTAACGGGTAAATCTTTAAATGTATTTTTGCTAAAGCCTAAGCAAATGGATTGCAAAGGGCAGTTGTGGCAATTTGTGTTTTTAGGGGTGCATACAGTGGCTCCTAATTCCATTAAGGCTTGATTGTAGTCTCCAGGATCTTCTTCGCAAATTAAACTATCTGCTAAGTTTTGAAATTCTTTTATTCCTTTACTACTATTTATAGCCGTTTTAATTTCAAATACCCTCGAAAGAACTCGGTATACATTTCCGTCTACTGCTGCTTGCTTTTCTTTAAAACAAATAGAGCTAATTGCAGCAGCTGTGTAGGGACCAATTCCTTTTAATTTTAACAGTTCTTTGTAGTTATTTGGGAAATTACCTTCTAAATGAGTGCAAATATACTTTGCAGTAAAATGAATATTCCTAGCTCTGGAGTAATAGCCTAAGCCTTGCCACAGTTTTAAAACCTCTTCTTCGTCCGCATTCGCTAAATCATTAATACTCGGAAATGTAGACACGAATTTCGTGTAATAATCCATACCTTGTGCAACACGAGTTTGTTGTAGTATAATTTCTGAAATCCAGACCTTATAGGCTTCTTTAGAAGCTCTCCAAGGTAGGTTTCTTTGGTTTTTGTAGTACCAATGTAGTATGCGACTTGAAAATTCCACGCTTAAGATTATGTGAATGAGATTATTAGAGTGTTAAAATAAAGTTTAATATCTTTTTAAATTGAAATGAAAAAAACTATATTTGCCACCCCAAATTTAAGGGGAAAACATTTATAAATAGCTTTTTAAAGACAAAAGAAAATGACTAAAGCAGATATCGTAGCTGAGATTGCTGAAAAGACCGGTTTAGAGAAGGTTGATGTTCAAACAACAGTTGAAGCCTTTATGGAAGAAGTAAAGACGGCTTTAGAAACAGGTGAAAATGTTTACTTAAGAGGATTTGGATCTTTCGTTATTAAAGAAAGAGCTGAGAAAACGGGTAGAAATATTTCTAAGAATACTACTATCATTATTCCAGCACATAACATCCCATCTTTTAAACCTGCAAAAGTGTTTATGGAAGGTGTTAAAACTAAGGTTGAAGTTAGTAAATAAGAATTAAGATGAAAAGAAGCCCTCTATTAGCCATTGGAATGGGAATTGTTTTAGCTTTGTATATCTATACAAGCGCAGTGAAACCTTCTAGAAAAGTGAAAAATGTTCAGCTTACTTTAACTGAGCAGATTGCACAGGCTTTATCTGATATTCAAAATGGCGAAAGCCCAGAGGCCCAAATGAAAGGGGTTCTAAAAATGAGAGCACTGGCAGAATCGAATCCAGAAAATGCTGATTTGCAATCGCAAATGGGTATGTTTTCGATGCAAACTGGACAGTATGAAAAAGCTGTAGCTCGCTTTGAAAAGGTAATTAGTCTGGATGAAAATAGGGTAAATGCATACATGCAGTTAGCTCAAAGTTATTCAGCATTACAAGATACATCTAACGCGAAAACTGTATTGTTAACCTTAATAGAGAAATCTGAAGGAGAGCTGCAAATGAGCGCTAAGGTGATGTTAGAGGAATTAAATTAGTATTAACGTATTAAACTACTACACTATGCCAAGTGGAAAGAAGAGAAAAAGACATAAGATGGCTACGCACAAGCGTAAGAAACGTCTAAGAAAAAACCGTCACAAGAAGAAGAAGTGATTTTTCTTAATTGAACACATAGCGAGCACCCTTTTTAGAAAGGGTGCTTTTCGTGCTTTGTGTAATTTAACCTAAAGCATTAAAACATTTTTTACAGCGTGAATGAGTTAATTATTAAGTCTTCCGACAAAGGAGTAGTCATAGCACTGCTTCATGAAGGGAAGCTAATAGAACTCCACAACGAAAAGAGTGATAATAGTTTTGCAGTAGGTGATATCTATTTGGGTAAAGCTAGAAAAATTGTTCCCGGACTCAACGCCTCTTTTGTAGATGTTGGATACGAGAAAGATGGTTTTTTACATTACCAAGATTTAGGACCCCAAGTCCGTTCTTTGAATAAATATGTCAGACAAACCATCTCGGGTCGTCAAAACAAGTGGTCGCTGACAGATTTTACATTAGAAAAAGATATCCCGAAGGCAGGAATCATCGATTCGGTACTTACCAGTAAACAAAATGTACTGGTTCAAGTAACTAAAGAACCGATTTCTACCAAAGGACCGAGAATTAGCTCGGAGCTATCTATAGCTGGGAGATTTTTAGTATTGGTGCCTTTTTCCGACCGTGTATCTGTATCACAAAAGATAAAAGATCCGGCAGAAAAGGAACGATTGAAGCGTTTAATTCTAAGTATTAAACCTAAAGGTTTCGGTGTGATTGTTCGTACCGTAGCTCAAGGGAAGAAAGTAGCTGAATTAGATTCCGATCTTACCAATATGCTTACGAAGTGGAAAATGATTTATAAGAAACTTCAAAAAGCAAAAGCCCCAGAAAAAATATTAGGCGAATTAAGTAGAGTTTCTGCTATTCTCCGCGATATTTTAAACGATAGCTTTAACAGCATTATTGTCGATAACCAAGTGTTATACGACGAAGTTGCTCGTTACCTGCAAACAATCGCTCCCGATAAGGAGAAGATATTAAAGTTGCATAAAGGTGCCGACACCATTTTTGAACATTATAATATTGAACGTCAGATAAAATCATCTTTTGGCCGTTCAGTTTCGATGAAGAAAGGTGCGTATCTAATTATTGAGCATACTGAAGCTTTACACGTAATTGATGTAAACTCCGGTACCAGGACTAATAATTCTGATAGTCAAGAAGCAAATGCCCTAGAAGTAAACTTAGCCTCGGCGCAAGAAGTTGCCCGTCAGCTTAGACTTCGTGATATGGGTGGAATTATTGTAGTCGATTTTATAGATCTACATACCGCAGAAAACAGAAAAAAACTGTTTGAAGCATTAAAAGAATTTATGAAGGATGACCGTGCAAAGCACAAAATCCTTCCTCCAAGTCGCTTCGGACTTATTGAAATTACACGCCAACGTGTGCGTCCTGAAATGAATATCAAAACGGTTGAAAACTGCCCTGCCTGCGATGGTAAAGGAAAAGTTGAAGCTACCGTATTGATAGTAGATGAAATTGAAGATAAGTTGAATCATGCATTAACAGTTGACAATCTAAAAGGTCTTACTATTTGTGCACACCCTTTTATAGCTGCTTACCTAAGCAAAGGTTTGTTTTCGAAGCGCGTAAAATGGTTCTTTAAATACAAGAAATGGGTTAAAATTAGACCTGTTTATGCATACCATATTTTGCAGTATGCCTTGTTCGATAAGAATGACGACGAATTATCACTTTAACAAAAAAGCCTCCCGTACATACGGGAGGCTTTTTTTAGTTTAAAATTTTAAGGTTAAAAGTTTAAAATTACTTTTGTTAAACCTCCAATTTTTAACTTTAATCCATTCATGAAAGTATACGACTTAAATATAGCTCGCGAAAAAATACAAGCTTACTGTGCTTATCAGGAGCGTTGTCATTTTGAAGTGGAGAAAAAATTAAAGTCTTGGGGACTTATACCCGAAGCTATAGATATGCTCGTGGGAGAACTAATGCAACATAACTTTTTAAACGAAGAACGATATGCGAGGAGTTTTGCTCGTGGTAAGTTCAGAATTAAAAAATGGGGTAGAATAAAGATTAAGCTCGAATTAAAGAAAAGGTCTATTTATGCCAAGTGTATAGAGTTTGCTATGCAAGAAATTGATCCCGATGCTTATTATGAAACTCTTAAGGAATTGCTTCAGAAAAAATCTACTCTCGAAAAAGAACTTCATCCTTATAAACGAAAAGTCAAACTTACCCGCTATTTGGTGTCTCGTGGTTTTGAATACGATTTGATTCGTTTGGCTATGGACGACCAAGAATCTAGTGACTAAAAGAGTCTCAAAATTTATATCTTAAAACTGAATTCTGACTTCTGTCTCCTGAATTCAATTATATTTGTTTCATGATAAATATCGATCACATAAAAGGCTATCAAGCACGTTTACTAGCGCTTTATGGTTATTTAGGAATAGAGAAAAAACAAATGCTCATTGCAGATGAGCAAGGACTTACGCACGACCCAAATTTCTGGGACGACCCTAAGCAAGCAGAAGTGGTTTTGAAAAACATCCGCGCCAAGAAAATTTGGGTGGATGCCTACGAAATAGTAGAATCTGCCATCGCCGATTTAGATGTAATTTTTGAATTTCATAAAGAAGGAGAAGCTACCGATGATGAGGTAATGACCCTAGACACAGCTGCTATAAAAGTCATTGAAGAGTTAGAATTCAAAAACATGTTGTCTAAAGAAGAAGACAATTTGCCGGCTATTCTCTCCATCAATTCTGGCGCTGGAGGTACTGAGAGTCAAGATTGGGCTTATATGCTAATGCGCATGTATATTATGTGGGGCGAAAAGAACGGTTTTAAAGTTCGCGAACTCGATATGCACGCAGCTGAAACTGCGGGGATTAAATCGTGCACCTTACAATTTGAAGGTGATTTTGCCTACGGAAACCTAAAAGGTGAAAGTGGTGTGCATAGACTCGTTCGTATATCTCCCTTCGATTCTGCGAATAAACGTCATACTTCTTTTGCTTCGGTATTTACTTATCCTCTAATAGACGAGGGAATTGATATTGTAATTGCGAGTTCAGACATTACTTGGGAAACTATGCGTGCTGGTGGTGCAGGTGGACAAGGGGTAAACAAGTTGGAAACAGCTGTGCGTTTACGTCACCATGAAACTGGTATTATGATCGAGAATTCTGAAACTCGTTCGCAATTAGAAAACAAAGCCAAAGCGATGCAGTTGTTAAAATCTCAGTTGTATGAATTGGAATTGCGAAAGCGTCAGTCGGAAAGAGATAAGGTAGAAGGAAATAAGAAAGCCATAGAGTTTGGTTCGCAAATACGTAATTATGTAATGCACCCTTACAAAATGGTAAAGGATATTAGAACTGCTCACGAAACTTCAAATGTACAAGCGGTGATGGATGGCGATTTAAATGCTTTTATAAAAGCCTATTTGATGCAAGAAGGACAGAAAGAGTAAATAATGATCAATTATTGATGAACAATTAATAATTGTTAAACTTGAGATAGTCATTATTAATTGATCATTAATCATCATAAATTAATAGCATGAAGATATACCATAACCCACGTTGTTCTAAGAGTCGTCAGACTTTAGCTTTAATCCAAGAGAATGGAGTAGAGCCAGAAGTAGTATTGTACTTAGAGAATATTCCAAGTACGGAGGAATTAAGAGATTTGTTGAGCAAATTGGAGATTACCCCAATGCAACTCATCCGTAAAGGAGAAAAGGACTGGAAAGAAAATTATAAAGGAAAAGAGCTTTCTGACGCACAGCTTATTCAGGCTATGATTGCTCATCCAAAACTGATTGAACGTCCGATTGTAGTGAAAGACAATAAAGCTGTTTTAGGTCGTCCTCCAGAAAATGTTTTAGAGCTGATATAGGTAACACTTCGACAGATTCAGTGTGACATATGGAGTAATAATTGGTTGTCACTCTGAGCCTGTCGAAGAGCAGAAACCCAATTTTAAACTTTTAATCTTAAACTTTACAACTATAGTATGACCTGGCAGATACAAGTACCTATTCCAAAATACACATTCAACTTATCGCATTCCGATAAGGTCTTTTCAGTGGGTTCTTGTTTTGCACAACATATGGCAGATAGATTACTACATTACAAGTTTTCTTGTACGAGTAATCCATACGGAACACTGTTTCATCCAATCCCATTATTACAGAATCTTACAGACGCTTTAAAAGGATTAGAGATAGACGAGGAACTTTTCCTAGAAAGAGAGGATGCTATGTTTCACTATTCTTGTCATTCGTCAATTTGGGCAGAGTCGAAAGGTGAATTAAAAAATAAACTGCAAGATTTACAGGCTTCAGTGGTTAAAGATTTAAAAGAGTCTAAGCTTCTCATATTAACCTTTGGAACCGCCTTTTTATACCAATTAGCTACTTCTACTAAAGCAGTTGCTAACTGTCATAAACAGCCAAAGAATACTTTTACCAAAGGACTTTCTAGTCCACAGGAGATACAAGCTATTTTTCAGTCTTTTTATACCGAATTAAAAAAGCAGAATCCGGAAATTCAAATTCTCTTAACTGTAAGTCCTGTGCGTCATATTCGCGATGGAGTTCATAATAATAATGTAAGTAAATCTGCGCTACTTTTAGCTTGTGAAGAAATACAAAACAGTTTTGAGGATGTACATTATTTCCCTGCCTACGAAATTGTACTCGACGAATTACGAGACTATAGATTCTTCGAAAAGGATAGAGTGCACCCAAATGAGGAAGCTAGAGAGTATGTTTGGGAGAAATTCTCAGAGGCTTTATTGAAGCCTACTTCACTTCTTATTAATAAGGATTTAGACAAATTGTTTTCGTCTATCAATCATCGTGCTTTTAGAGAAGAATCTGTGGCACACCAGCAATTTTTAAAAAAGACTTTGGATTTGGCTTTAGAGCTAAATGAGAAGGTTGATCTATCAATAGAAATCAAGGACTTAAAAAGTCGTTTGCATTAGATACGATTCTTATCTTTGCATGGTAAAAATCAAGCATTAAGCAAAACAACATATAGTATGGAATTCCGTATTGAGAAGGACACGATGGGTGATGTAAAAGTCCCTTCAGATAAATATTGGGGCGCACAAACACAGCGTTCTATAAATAATTTTAAGATTGGTGCACCTGCAAGTATGCCTTTAGAGGTGGTTTATGGTTTTGCATACCTTAAAAAAGCTGCTGCACATGCTAATTGTCAATTAGGAGCTTTAGCCGAAGAAAAAAGAGATTTAATCTCTACGGTATGCGATGAGATTCTTACAGGAATACACGATGCCGAATTCCCATTAGTAATCTGGCAAACAGGTTCGGGTACGCAATCGAATATGAACACCAACGAGGTTATCGCGAATAGAGCGCACGTAATTAATGGTGGTTCTTTAACCGATACTGAGAAAGCTATTCACCCGAACGATGATGTAAACAAATCGCAATCGTCTAACGATACTTTCCCTACAGGAATGCATATTGCTGCCTATAAAATGGTGATGGAATGTACGATTCCAGGAGTGGAGAGATTACGAGATGTGCTACAAGCAAAATCGGAAGCATTTAAAGATGTAGTTAAGATTGGTAGAACGCACCTAATGGATGCAACTCCATTGACTTTAGGTCAAGAGTTTTCGGGTTATGTATCTCAGTTAAACCACGGTTTAAAATTATTGAACTTTACTTTAGAGCACCTTTCGGAATTAGCATTAGGTGGTACTGCTGTAGGAACAGGAATTAATACGCCTGCTGGATACGATGTATTGGTAGCAGCCAAAATTGCTGAGTTTACAGACCTTCCATTTATTACTGCAGAAAATAAATTCGAAGCATTAGCTGCACACGATGCCATTGTGGAAACACATGGGGCATTAAAAATGTTAGCTGTTTCTTTAAATAAAATTGGAAACGATATACGTATGTTGGCTTCGGGTCCTCGTTCTGGAATTGGTGAATTAATCATCCCTTCTAACGAACCAGGTTCTTCTATAATGCCAGGTAAAGTAAACCCTACACAATGTGAGGCTATTACTATGGTATGTGCTCAGGTTATGGGTAACGACGTAGCAATTACAATGGGTGGTGCGCAAGGTCATTACGAGTTGAATGTATTTAAACCCGTTATGGCGGCTAACTT
>Ga0115003_10001207_pt1 | contig 22940 bp, 18 predicted proteins | sample ArcticOcean_MG_C_7_FD_88736 | JGI IMG/M metagenome (GOLD analysis project Ga0115003, IMG submission 88736) | Marine microbial communities from western Arctic Ocean - ArcticOcean_MG_CB11_88 | ecosystem: Environmental > Aquatic > Marine > Oceanic | place: Arctic Ocean: Canada Basin | collected... | reverse complement strand
CGTGTCCGCCGCGGACGTGTCCGCCGGCTTGCCGAATGAAAGCGACAGCAGAAACTCAAGCGGCGCGCCTGGGTCCAACAAGCGCGGGTCGCTCCTCAGGAACGCGTTCAGGGCTTCGTAGCACGCCGGGTTCTCCGCCAGCGACGTCACCACGCGCTTGACGCAGGGAATGGACATCGCATCCTCAGACAGCACCCGGAGCGAGCGCAGCTGCGCAAGCAGGTCTCCCTGCATCAGCACCAGCGCGGCGGACCGGCCGGACCAACCGCCGTTCCCGCGCTCGCTGTGGAAGTCGCTCGCAAAGTCGGCGTACATCAGCGGGATCCACCCTCTCGCGTCCGTCGCAACCCTCGACCCTCCGAGCTCATCCACCAGCACGCGAACGCACTCGGCGTGCCCGTACGCGGCGGCGATGTGCGTCGGCGTGGCGCCTTCGGCATCCAAGGCGCGGACGCTTCCGGGATGCGCCGCGCGTAGCAAACGCAGCGACGCGACCGCGCCCGCCCGCGCGGCGTAGTGCGCAGCGCTCGACCCAGTTTCCTGGTCCCGAATAATCGCGGTAGTCCCAGCGCCTTTGAAGATTTGCGTGTCGGCCACGCCGTACGCGCTTTGCAGTTTCTTTTCCTGGTACGCGCTGTCGGTCGGGTCGAACAAGGTCACGCCGACGGCGCCGTGCGTTTTCGTGAACCTGATTGTAAAAAAATAAATGTCAGTATTGTATGGGCAATCAGTCTGCGGAATGTGGAAATACTTACCTGTTGTCCGCCGCGAACGCCGCCGCCGACCGCAAAAGCGCGGCGACGCACCCCTCCCACCCGGGCCCGCCGTCCGCCGCCAGCATCAGCGGCGTGACGCTTTGGTCGTCCCGGGCAGCGGCGAGCGGGCGGTCGCCAATGGGCGCGTACCGGGATGCGCGGCCACCGAGCGCCGCGTCTGGTGCACCCGACGAACAGGCGTGTCGCAGCGGGTGCGCCGCGACCGAATCCAACGAAACGTTTGCCAACGCACCACTCGTCACGTCGCCGGCGGCTCGCGCGGCCATCAAAGGGCAAGCGGCGTGGTCGAACCCGCCGCCAAATTCATCACGAGGCGCTTCGCCTTCCGCTTCCAGCGCTAACCACACGCACCGCGGATCCGCCGCCGCGTTGTCCGCCGCGGAGTGCTGAGATGAAAGAAAGAAAGAAAGAAAGTGTCAGTCTTGTATTGGCAAACAGACGTTGGATTTGGGAAATGCAATACGTACCACCAGGGTGCGCCGGCCGGCCGCCCACGCCCACCGGCGTTCGGGTCCGCTGTTTGGAGGATGGGAAAAGCAGCCCCCCAGCACTGTACGAATCGTCTCCACCGCCCCGACGTCGCCGCGGTGCAGGGCTACGTGCAGGGTCGCTGCGACAGCGTCGGTTGACGCTCGGGGGAGTGCAAAAGTTTTGCGCACGGCGTCGTCGACAAATCTGTCGCGCGCGTCGTTTGTCCACGGACCGCCGAGAAGCACAGACAGACACTTCAACGCACCAGCCATGCTGGCGCGAGTCAGTAACGCGCGACGCGAAGGGCGTCGTGGGGGGGCGGTTTCGTCGCGCTTAGTGATTGTCGCGACCAACGACTTTTCGTCGTCCGCCACGAAACTTGTCCGCAAACGCGACGCCCAATTGCCGTTTGCACCCACACCGGGTCGCTTGCCAGGCGGAGTCGGCGCGCGTCGTCCTCCTGCGATAGCACAACATGCGCAGAAGAAGGCTCCTGATTTTCCACGGTGCCACGAATCGGAATCCACGTCAACGCACGCGACGTGTTGCCACGCGCGACACTTTTTGTTGCAACAACGGAGCATCTCCGAGTCGTCGTTTTCGCAAACGCCGCACTCGCAGTACACCCACTCTTTCTCGACGTGAGGTTCGAGGTGGAGGTCGGTTTCGTCGTCATCGTCGCTCGCATCGCCGCACTGTTCGTCACTGTCATCGGATAAGTACCGTACCCAGCCGTTGTTGCCTATCGGTGCCTTTGTTTTTGCGTCGCCGCGCTTTTCTCGCGTCTGCGTCTCGTCCTCGCCGGAACCCGCCTCGTACCCGTCCCCGTCCTCCCCGTCCTCCGCCACGAACCCCGCAAGGTCGTCCACGTCCGCGAACGGGTCCTCCAGCCTCCCGAGGTCCTCGTGCTCGGCGTCTTCAATCTCACGCAACGTGCGCCGCATTCCTTTTTCGAGTTCTTTCTGTTGCCGGCTACACTCGGCGGATTTATTTTCCCGGCGTGATGACAACCGGGCAGATTTCTTGACAGGGGTTTCGTTGTCGTTTTTAAGTGACTCCTGATCTGTTTTCGCGCCGGCGTCTGCGAGGTCACTGAAGCCAGAGGCGGACGCTGGGGCCGGGGCGGACACGTCATCGTCATCCTGAAGGACGTTTGGGTTCCGTTTCAAGCGACTCCTGGCGCGTCCAGGGGAAGGTAAATCGTCGGAGTCCGATACTGGCGACGGGTGGACGTTTGACTTTCGGCGCAAGCGGGGCTTTTTCGTAAGGGAAGGTTTCGGAGCGTCTTTTTTGCGTCCGCGTTTTTCGCTGCCATCACTGTCGTCACTCCCGAGAACTATGGCTTTACCCTTGCGCGAAACTCTTCCTCGGCGTGGTATCCGGCCGAATCTGTCTTCGTCTTCGTCTTCGTCTTCGTCCGTGTCTTTCTTTGCATCGTTGTCTTCTTCTTTGTCTTTGTCTTTGTCTTTGTCTTCGTCTTCTTCTTCGTCAGAATCAGAATCAGAATCAGCGAGGAAGTCGCTCATGTCCGACCCCGGTCCCGAGTCGTCAGACACCTTCTCGGTGTTGACTAATTTGTTCTTCGGCCGCCGGTCATAAAAAGCAGGCCGATTGGTCATCGTGCCGTACTCCCACTCGTCTTCGTCCACGAAGTGGTCAGGATGGACTTTCGTGGTCCATTTGCAGTGTCGCCGTTCGGCGCTTCCGGGCGTCGTCTCTGTCTGTCGCGTCGTATTTTTCCGAGCTGTGCCTCGTTGCCCGCCGCTGCTGCGTACGGTCACGTCAAGCCCGTAGTCACTCGAAGACGGCGACGGGTCGCGAATCCCGCGTCGCAGAGCCAGTGGTACGGCGGGTTTCCCTCTGCTCGCGCGCACAGCACGAACAGGTCGTGACCCACTCGCGGTGTTTGGATCTGCTAAAAGTTTCCGTTTCGGGGCGGGTGGTTTTTCCAAAGTGTCGTCAGAGTCGGTCTCATCGATGCGGACCGCTCTCGGTCTTTTCGCAGATCTTTTCGGCTCTTGCACCTCCACGACCTCTTCATCCTTGGAAGTGGTCACTTCGGGGTCGTAGTCATCGTCCGAATCAGAATTACCCGTGCCCCCGCGGCTAGGGCGACGCGGCATCGCGCCGCGACGACTGTCGATTCGTGCTTTCGAGACTGCAAACAACGATTTTTCGTTCCTCGATTTTCGACAACTGTTTTAGGACACGTGTCGATCGTCCAATTCAACAACAACGACACGCGCTCCTCGTGTTCGACGTTATACACCCCCCCCCTCACCGGAACACACGGACTCGTGCTGTCCCTGTGCAACCTTTCCGTGCTCTCCCAAGATGCCGTGCGAAGAAGCCGTGGAGCTCGCGACGCTCGCCGTTGAGGCGGACATCGCGGGCGACGTCGCGACCGCGATACAATTCTACAATCGAGCCGCGGATGCGTTGGACCTCGCGGCGAAGGCCACGCCTAGTGAGGCTGGCGAAATGCGCGGCAAGTCCGCGGAGTACCGCGCAAGGGCGGCTGTGCTGCACACGAAGCTGGGTCAAAGCCAGATGGAACAAATGGCGCAGTCCGCTGCGATGGCGCAGAAGGGTGCACACGTCGCGGGCCAAGCAAACGCCGCGGTGAAAACCGCGGGTGGGTACTCAACCGTGGCCGGCGCGGCGGCGATCGGGGTGGTGGCTGGTGCCGTGGTGTTGGGGCCGGTCACCGCGGTGGCTCTCGGTGCTGGCGCGGCGTACGCCACGACAAGGAAGGACGGAGGTACGTAGTGCGCGTTTCCCAAATCCTGACACACTGTTTGCCGTTGCAAGACTGACACTTTTCTTTTACAAACTCAGTAGGGGACGTGGCAAGGCAAACCGGCAACGCCGCGGCGACAGCGGCGACGGCGGCGAAAAAGTTTAACCAAGACCACAACATAACTGGCAAGCTTTACGACGCCACGAGCGCGGCGGCGAGCAAGGCGAAGGAAGTTAACGTTAAATACGGAATCACCACGAAGGTTTCGCAAGGCTTGTCCTCCGGGTACGCCAAAGCAACGGAGTTCGATAAAAAGAACGACGTGCGCGGTAAGGTCGGGGCGGGAATTTCCAGCGGGCTCACCGCGTTCACCAATGCGATGGGCGGGACGGGGAAGAAAAGCAAAGACTTGCCCGCGGTGCCGAGGTAACGGTAAACGTTGCTAGACGCGGGTAATACTCGAGGTGCGCGGAGTGCGGTACCGTCACCGGAAGTGATCAAGACGCAGCGCTGTGTATTTTTTACGGTACGTCGAGGGTTGTGACTCACAGCACTTAACGACTCGCATACTCAAAAAGCTTCCCTGGTCCGGCTCCGCTTTCCGTACGTTTCCAAAGTACGGTTCCACAGTACGGTTCCAAAACGGCGCTCGAAAGCACCAAATCACGCGCCTCGCGCGCGCCCCCTTCCCCTGCCCCGTCCCCTGCCCCCCCGCCCCGCCGCCCCGCCCCTGCCCGCGCCTGCCGCGCCGCCAACCTTTCCCGGCTTGATCCTCGGCGTGTCGTCCACCAGCAGCGTGTCCAGGTTCAGGGAGTCGGGCAGGATGTAGTACCGGATGTTGTTCCCGCGAAGGCTTAAGTGATCCATGTGCGTCGGGTTCTTTCCTTTCAACGTGAGCTTTACGTTTTTCAAGTGCGTGTTCATGGAGACGTCGACGCCTGGACAGAGGTAGGGGGTACGTCGAGGTAACGTGATGGTCAGCGGAAGAAGTTTTGCGGGTTCGATCGCTCAGCGCCGGACGTCTGCGTGGAAAGGATTCCACAGAAATTGTGCTGCAGGGGTTGGATTGCGCGCGATGCGAAAAAAGCGCCGTGCGTGTGTGCCGTGCACTCGCGTTCGCGGTGAAGCGCGACGCGCATGGACGCCTCGCTCGATCATAAACATTTTCCCTCGCACGTACCCATCACGGTTCCGTGCACCACCGTGCCGTTCTTCAGCTCGATAGTGCACGTCTCGTGGCTCAGCTTCTGCAAAAACCGAACGAGCTTCATCTTGATGTGTGTTTTGACGCCCGCCGCGCCGTTTCCCGAACTAAGTACAACCGGTGTCTGTCCCGATCACTCGAAGCGACCTACGAGGCCGGTCGAAGGTTAAACGAACGCGTCCTAACACGATCGAGGCGCAGTCGTTCGCGAGTCACTGTCCGCGTATCCGACCGGGATACCGCGCGTCGCGAAGTGTGCGGCGGAGGCGGAAAGGGCGAATCGATTCAGCGATCGCGCGCGAAGAAAATGTTTGACTTGCTTCGTTCTGTTGCTTGTTCTGACTTGACGGAAGAAATGAAGGGACTTCTCCCCGCGCCCCACGTGCGGTGCGCTTTCGGGGATGGCGGCGTGGTCCTCGGGCGCGGCGTTCGGGGGCCACGCCGCCGCCGCCGCGCGTGCGTCTCCCGAGATGTCCACGTGCCTTCCGCGCCGTGGCCCCCCGCGGTGGATGGCGTTGTCGCCGATGAAAAAATCCCAGACACGGGACACACAAAGAGGCCCCCTCTCGCCGCACGCGACCCCGGCGTCCCCTGCCTCGGGCGGCATACAGTCAGAGTCCGGCCCGTCCAGTGTCTACAGCCCAACTTGGGACGGCGGGTACGACATTTCGAGGCAAGGGATGTGGGACACACTTGGAATTCAAGGCCCTTCGTGTTTTCTGTTGCCTCCCCTGGACGTCGCGACGACCGCGGATTTGGAACGAACGTACGCGCAGGCCAAAAACACGTACTTCTCCGGTCAGCCCGTTATTTCGGACGTGATGTTCGACGAAATCGAACTACGGCTGCGGCAGCGAGGCAGCGACTTCACGAAAAAGTACCCAAGGTGTAGCCGGCGGGACATGAAAATCTACGGCGACCTGGAGAGCGACGACGCGCAGATGGCGAACTTACAAACCATCTGGCTGTTGTTTTTTTTAATAGGCGGATCGTTCGTGGTTTGGGACCTAGTCGAGCTCGGGAAGCTCATTGACGTGACACACACCGCGGGGTCAGCAATAAGACCTCCACTTTTCGGCGCCCTCGGGTTCGTTTTAGCGCAAGCCAGCTTTGGCAAAATATCCGCCCTTCGCGACGGTAAGTATTTCCAATCACCACATTCCGCCTCCCTGATTGCCCATACTCGTACCAGAAGGGACTATTCCCTCTGCCCTGACTGTTTGTCCATACATTGCGATATACAAGACTGACATTTATTTTTTAACAATCAGGCGCCGTCGTGGCAGTCGCGGGGGATTGCCCAAACTGCGGCGAGCGCGTGTTTTCGTTCCTCCCCGGAAACGAGGGAAACAAAGTCACAAGAGCGGGCGAGTGCCACGTGTGCGACCGAGGGGTAAGCTTCCGGGCGGACATCCAAACCTCACGGGAATCGAACTGGGGACGCACCGCGACCGGGCGGGTGTACCTAGCCACCCGTAAGGAGGACTTTTTCGGAAACGAAAGCGCCGCGCCGCCGGCGCCGCGAAACGACGAAACGAGTTGGCCGCCGAAAAAAAACAACCCGTGAAGGTATCTAGATATTCTTAGTAGTACTCAAGTACTTACGAGTATGTCTCATCGATGTTAGTTAATCACTTCAGGTTTGATTGATCTCATGTACAGTACACAACCATCAATTCTTACTCTTACCGCCAACCTTGAAGTACGCCACGAGGGTTATGGCGAACACGAGCATGGCTATGATTCCGTACATGAGCATTTTGTTCTGCGTGATCCGCCGTCCCATTTGCGCCAGGATTTTCCGCGACTTCGAAATCGTGTCATCCGCGCCGTGAATCGTGTCCCGCGCGTTCGTGATCGTGTCCCTCTGCCGGTGCAAGTCCTGCAAAATCGAAACCCCCAGCTCCTCCGTGTCCAACAGCGACCGCTTGCCTTCCCGGATCCGGTCACCCGTTTGATCGAGCCGGCTCGTGGCGTGTAGCATCCGCTCGCGTTGCGTCGACGACGTCGGTGCGTTGCCGTCATCAAGCTCGGCGCCTTGTAGCAGTTGTTGGCGGTCACGCTGGCCGGTGGATACCGATTTCGCAGAAAGCGCTGCTTCTCGTTTCAACCGATTCAGCTCGGCTTTGTACTCCCGGAGCTTGGCGCTCATCGGATCCTTCACACTCGGGTTCTGCATGGACCGCGCCTCAAGGTCCATCCGGCGAACAAGCGCCTCGGCTTCCGCGACATCGGAGTCGATAAGGGAAACGCGCTGGGTTTTGGAGTCTGATGAGAAAGAGGTAAAACACAGGAAGAAGGAGTAGTGCGACGTCGTCAGATTGATGGGGAGAGACTTGTGTTTTTTTTGGCAGCCCTTCCCTTCTGCTGTCTTGTCAGAGATTCGTTGGCGTCATGAGACGCGCGTGTGGGTGGTTCGTTCTACCGGTCACGGTTCTGGCCTCAGGTAACGTACCTCCGTCCAGGTTTCCCAGCGTCGCCGTGTTCCTCGCGATGGAAGCGGTGAACTCCAGGAGCTCCTTTTCGTACCCGTCGAAGATCTGCGGGAGAGAGGGAGAGACGGGGTGAGCGTCTTCGAAACGGGGAAAGGCACCACGTGGAGATTAAAAATGCGCCAAGTGACACGAGCGTGTGGGGTGCGCGCGTACGGCGTATGCGGGAGGTAACGCACGTGACTCATGGCGTCGTTCCCGTCTGTTTCGCCTCGTTAAAGGAGGCTGGTACGCCTGCGTCGCACAAGTGCCAGTGCGAAGGGGACTGTGAGGACATACGCAAGCCTCCCTCATGAGTATTTTCGCGGGAAGGGAAGAAGCAAAATGAACGTCGAACGAAAAGTCATCACACGCTCCCTCGGACTCTCCTCTTGGAGCTGCAAGTGTCCTTCCTGTCAGGTCTCCCGCGCGCGCGTCACGCGCGGCGGCGGGTAGCGCGATGCGGAGCTTGAAGAAGACCATTGGCAAGGCCATGGCGGGTGTTGGTATCGCATCCGGGGTCGCCGCGGCGCCTTCCGGGGTCGCGGCGTGGGAAGACTTTTCCGACTTTTCCAACGCGGTCCCGATCTCGGGTGCGAAAACCATCAGTTCCCGGGCCATGGGAAGTGGGGACACGTCCGGGTTCGCCAGCGATGACGAGCCGCACCCGCTCACGAAGGACTGGGCTACGCGGATCAAGAACCCCAAGGTTCGCGCCGCGTTCGTGAAACAGTCAATCGAAACCTACACACGTACGCACGACCTCGGCGTGTGGTGCGGCACCTGGAACACAAATGGCAAGGCGCCACCGCAAACTCTGGACATTTCGCAATGGCTGGACGTGTCCTCGAAACCGGACGTCGTGGTGGTGGGGTTCCAGGAAATCGTCCCGTTGACCCCGGGGAAGGTCTTGATGCAGGAAGACACCGTCGCGACGGGGGAGTGGGAGGCGATCATCGAGAGGTGCTTGAACGGGCGGGCGGGGGGCGCGACGCATCGACCGAACGCGTCAAGCGCGCCAACCACCGCGTGGGCGACGTTCGGAAACGACGCGGCGCCGGGCGGTGCTTCTTCGGTTGAACCCAGTACCCACGAGACGAACGAACACACACACAAACCTACGTACGTCAGGGTCGCGTGTAAACAGCTCGTGGGTGTTTACATCACTGTGTGGGTGACTGGTGAGGTAAAAGCGCAAACGCGGGACGTGCGCGCGGCGCACGTCGCCACCGGCGTCAACCTGGGCGTCACCATGCTCGGCAACAAAGGCGGCGTCGGGGTTATGCTGACGATATACAACACGCCGATGTGTTTCGTGTGCGCGCACCTCAGCGCTGGGGCGAAGGAGAACGACGCGCAGAAAAGGTCCGAGGATTACCACGAGATTAACGGCAAGTTAACGTTCCCGGCGCCGCCCGCCGCGTCGTCGGACGGAACGTTTGAGAAACCCGCGTTCGTGGGCGACGCCTTCGCGGCGGTTTTTTTAGGTGACCTGAACTACAGGCTCAACATCGGCGATGACGTCGTCAGGCAAGCGCTTGCTGGTGACGCGCCTACGCCGGAAGAGTCACAAAAAAACTCGCAAATCGGATCAACCGCGTCCGAGCTGAGGAATAAAAAGTACGCCTCGCTGCTCGGGTCGGACCAGCTTTTGTTGGAGCGCGCCGCGGGGCGGGCGTTTTCGGGGTGGAGGGAAGGTACGCACCAGATTTCCCAAATCCGGCACACACTGTTTTACCTCTAACGCCGGTGACTGTTTGTCCATACATCGCGATACACAAGACTGACACTTTCTTTTACTCATCGTAAGCGCCCGTTTCCTTCCCGCCCACGTACAAGTACCGGCCCGGGACGCATACGTACAGTGGCGTTCTCGATGTGGACGACGAAGCTGACAAAAACGACCCCGACAAAACCGTCAAGGTAAGCGCCAAGGAGGAGAAGAAAAAGCGAACCCCGGCGTGGTGCGATCGCGTTTTGTGGAAAGGGGTGGACATTGTGCAGATTTCGTACGGAAGAAGCGAACTGACGCAGAGCGACCACAAGCCGGTTTTCTCGAGGTTCACCGTAACCGCAAGGGAGCTGCTGCCGACTGAGCTGCAGGGCGTGTTGCAGGAAACAAGACGTGAACTCGACGCCGCGGAGATGGCTTCCCAACCCCGGTGCACGGTGACGAACCCGCGGGCGACGTTTTGCGAACCGCTGCGATTCGCGCAACCCACGCAAACGTCGTGGAGGCTAATCAACACCGGCGACGTGCCGGCTTCGTGGAACTTCGTGGCCGCGGTTCCTGGGGAAACCGCGGTGGCGCCGCCGTGGCTTACCGTGCGCCCAACACAAGGCAAGCTGCTACCAGGTGAAGAAACTGTGATCACGGCGACGGCGACGGTGGTGGGGGGGGGGTAGGTATTTCCCACTCACCACATTCCGCCGACTGATTGCCCATACAAGACTGACATTTCTTTTTACAATCTCAGGGGGGCGGGACCGGCGGCGTTGTTCGCGGCGGCGGGCGCGGGCGGCTACGAGTACGATGGCGCCAACACAAGTTCCGCAAACTCCTCGCGAACCAGCGTGGGTTCGTCCGTTGAAACGCAAAACACAAAGCCCGTCCCTGTCGCGGGGTCCATCGCGGAAGCCGCGAGAATGGCGCAGGCCAGAGCAGTAAGCGCGGGAATCGCGAAGGTCGAAGCGGGGGGGGGCGTGTCCATCAACTCGCCTGATTCGCGAAGTTCGCTCGCCGCCGCGAAGGCGTTGGAGCACCGTGGCGGCGTGAACCTGATTGACCAGCGACCCGGGTCAACTGACTTGATTGACCAGCGACCCGGGTCAACCCCGCAAGGGTCACCTTTCAGCAGCACTTTAAACTTGACAGGGCTTGTGACGGAAAACTCACCCGAAATCCCGGTGGACGCCATTTTGGTGCTGCACCTCCAAAAGGGCAGGGACTTTTTCCTCACCGTGTCCGGCGGTTTACGACGCACCGTTTTCGGGGAACCGCTTTGGCGGGTACCGACCGCGTCGTTCCCGCCCAACGTACCGCAACCGGTGGCACAACTAGTGGACTATCTGTTCAGCACGCAGTGCGGCGTGGAGGTGTTCAACGTGCCTTCGCTTGGTACGTTGGGTGGGCTGGCGTCGGTGGCGGCCGCGCTGGATTCAAACGCTGACGTCGACACGGTACCCGGGATGAATCCCCACCACGCGGCGTTCGCGCTTCTCGCGCTTTTCGCCAGTCTGCCGCGGCCGTTGTGTGCGGCCACGCCGCAGTTGCTAGCAGGGATAGACACGCAAATGCAACCGTGGGCCAACGCTGCGGCGCAACACGCGCTCGCCGCCGCCGCGACCGGGGCGCCGTGGACGCTCGCGACGGAGGTTTTAACAAGCCACCTGCCGAGCGTGACGGTCGGCGAGACGTTGTTGTCCAAACACTTGCGCCACTCCGAGCGCGCGGCGTACGCGCACACGGTTTCGTGGGTGCGACAAGTGTTGAGGAGCGGAGGCGGTGTACAAGGCGGAGGCGGTATACAAGAAGGTGTCGCCGCGAAAGTCGTGTCGCAGCTCGCGGAGGTGTGGTTTCCGAAACCGGCGCCCGGCGCGACGAACGCCGCGGCGGTGCGAATGGGACGACTCGCGTTCGTCGGCGTTTTGTGCGGCGTCACGCCAAACGCCCTGGACGGGTTCAACCCGATGGAGACGCTTTACGACGTTACGCTCGGGGTGGGGCTGGGGGGTGGGCCGGCGGGGACGCTACCGGTTGGGACGGCGGGGACGGTACCGAGCGGGACGCCGGCGGGGACGGGGGTCGGGTTAGCGGGGATGATGGGCATCGGCATCGGCGGCGGCGGGTTGGGGACGGGGAATCTGATTGATTTTTAACGAGCACCGAAACCGATTCGGGGTACTTTTATTCCAACGAATGCACTCCTATTCAAGGCAGCCGTTGGCTATCGCCCAGTTTAACAACTCCAGATGTCTGTTACGTCTCGCACATATTACCGTAGCCTCGTCCCACGGGCAGCCGTTCGCGCGCGCCCACTGCAGCACCTCGAGATGCCCGCCACTCGCCGCCAAACGAGCAGTACTCGAGCCCCATGGGCAGCCGTTCGCGCGCAACCACTGCAGCACCTCGAGATGCCCGCCATTCGCCGCCGCCGCGCACGTATACTGGTCCCACCGGCACCCGTTCGCGAGCGCCCACTGCAGCACCTCGAGGTGCCCGCCCTCTGCCGCGCTCGTACACGTCTCTTCGTCCCACGGGCAGCCGTCCGCGCGCAACACCTGCAACTTCTCGAGATGTCCACCCCTCGCCGCTGTCTCGCAAAGGTATTCTTGACGCGACAGACGACCTCCCCGGTGCAGGCGCTTCAACGCGCTTAAACATCCGAGCATCCTGGCGTCATATTCACCAAGCTCTTCAAACCGAAGCCCTGTCGCTGCCACCGCGTCGCGCATCACGCGGCTCACCGCTAGCAGCCGCGCGAGGTCGGCGGGATCGTCGAAATACTCAGATTTGAGAACGTGCGTGACTACGATGTCGTTGAGAAGGCCGGGGATGGCCTCGCCCGCGTTAGCATCGCGGCATTCGCGCTTCCTCTTGCGCGAGCGGGTTACCACACCGAGTGTCGTGTTGGAAGACATAGCGATGCGTGTGCGCGTCGTTGTGCGTCGAGGCTTCCCAGATTGCGTTACATTTTCGGAGGTACAAATTTTGAGATAATAACAACGTGCTTCTCTACCCCTTCCTCTTGGACAGCCGCCAGGCGTTGGGCTCGTTGAACCTGTCATAAAGCGGCTCCAGGCGCTCCATGCGCTTGCGCTTGGTCATCTTGGTCGGGTCCCCCACCTTGAAAAACCGCGGCGCGAGTTCCGCGAGCCACTTCGGCTCGATCACGGTACACTCGCGCATGTATTCTTTCGACGTCAACACTAACTCGTGGTAAATCACCCAATCCGGTTGCCGCTGGAACAGCGCAGAGGCGGGGTGGATGTACGTAGGGGTGTTTTCCACCAGGGTTTTGTACCCCTCCTGCGGGTCTTTCTTCGCGCTGTGGAAGAAAAACCCAGAGCAAATAGCTTTACGGATTTTGTTAAAGTTACGACCGGCGGAGACAACGTCAAGCTTGTACCGATCCATGATCGTCAAAAGTTGTTTCCGCACATCCTGCGCCCGCCGCAGACTCCTCGCTTGCAGGAAGTTCTCAAAGCACCAAGGCGAGCTGAACTTTTGGGCTTTCCAGGACTCGTACACGGTTAGCAGGCTCAGGTGGTCACCCTCGGGCTGGAAAAACTTCGCCTTCTTTTGATCCGCCGCGGCTTGTTTCTCCCGCGGGCGGTACCAGATGTTCTGCGCCGACAGGCACGCCACGATTGTGAGGATTTCGTCGCTGCGATTGGGAACGAAAAGTGGTTAACGTCGTGTATTGGGCGATGTATGGACAAACAGTAACCAGCTTCGGTAAACCAGTGTGTGGCGGATTTGGGAAAGGCCCGAGACGTACCTGCACCCCAGGTCGCACGCCGCGATGAGCATCTTCGACATGGGCGGCTCTAACGGGAACTCCGCCATTTTTCTGCCAAGGCGCGTCAACAGCCCCTCCTCGTCAAGCGCACCAAGGTTGTACAGCTCCTCCAGCGCGCCTATCAGCGTCGGCGGCGGCGGCGGGTCCATGAAATCGAAATGAAGCAAATCGTTGATGCCCATGGCTTTCAGCGTAAGCGTGGTGGTACCCAGGTTGCTTCGCTGAATCTCGGGAACGCTGCTCGGTAGCATTTCGTTTTTAAATGCGGACTCGGTGTACAGTCGGAAACACTTCCCCGGGCCGGTACGCCCGGCCCTGCCGGACCGCTGCCTCGCGCTGGCTTGGGAAATAGGCGCCACCACTAACGAGTCCATCCCGATTTTCGGGTTGAACACCTTCTGCTTTGCGAAACCCGGGTCCACGACGTAGTAAATGCCGTCGATCGTGAGACTCGCCTCCGCGATGTTCGTCGCGACGATCACTTTCCGCGAACCGGGAGGCGCGGGGTCGAAAATGCGCGTCTGCATTTCGCTTGGTAGGCTGGAGTACACTGGTAGGACGTGTAAATCGGGCACGGAAGGTCCCAAGCCTTTCATGCGCTCGAACAGGGTTTGACACGCCGCGTCGATCTCTTCCTGTCCGGTTAGGAAAAGCAAAATGTCCCCCTCCGGTTCCGTTAAGTGAATCTGCATCACCGTGATCAACGAAGCGTCCATGTAGTCGCTCTCCGGGGCTTTCGTGTACATCACCTCGACTGGAAACGTCCTGCCCGGGATGGTGAAAATCGGGCAGTTCATGAAATACGAAGAGAACTTCTCCGCGTCCAGGGTGGCGCTCGTGACGATGATTTTCAAGTCGGGGCGTTTGACGCAGCACTTTTTCAGCAACCCGAAAAGCACGTCCGTGTGAATCGTCCGCTCGTGTGCCTCGTCCAGCATGATTATCGTGTAGTTAGACAGCAAATCGTCCAGAAGCGCTTCGCGAAGCAGCATGCCGTCCGTCATGTACTTGATCACGGTTTCAGGAGACGTCATGTCCTCGAACCGGATCGCGTACCCGACCTCCTCGCCGAGCCGGCACCCGAACTCCTCCGCCACGCGCTTCGCGACGCTCATCGCGGCGACTCTGCGCGGTTGCGTACACCCTATTTTACCCCGGCTCGTGTACCCAGCCTCCGCGAGGTACTGGGTCATCTGCGTGGTTTTGCCACTCCCGGTTTCGCCAATCACGACCAACACTTGGTTATCGTTGACTGCTTTGATGAGCTCGTCTCGCAGCTTGAAAATGGGTAACGATTCCCGTTGTTGTTGCATCGGCAACGAGCTTTTTTGCCCAAAAGTAGGCGCCTTCCCAAACGCCTCCATCTTCCACTTGGGCATTTCCTTGTCCGCGGCGAGACCGGTACCCCTAAGCTCCTGCGCCAGCTGCCTTTCGCCTTCTTGCGCCATCGGGTCCTCCCACGGCCGGTTCAAATCTTGCGGCACGGAATCCAAATCCGCGCGCTGTTGCGTTTGCATCAGCTCGCGGCGCTCCTTCGCGAGCGCCTGCTGCGTCATTGCCGCGCGCTGCATGCTCCCGTCCGGGTTCTTGACGATCTTAATAGGTGACACGTCGCCTTGTGATGTCTGGCCTTCCAAAAAAGGAGCCTCCTTGTCGTTGATTTCAATCTCCACTTCCTGTTCCGCTTCCTCTTCAAACCCAAGCACGCCGTCGGCGTCGGCGTCGAAGGTGGGGTACTCCTCCACGCGCAAAGCGCCGCTCGCGATGAGCTGCTTGGCTTCGAATCGCTCCGGCGAGGACATGCGCTTCACCGCTCGTCGTCGACCGCCACCGTCGCCGAGCCTGTCCTCTTCCGTGAGCTGGATCCCGGAAAGACCTCTAAGGGAGTTGGAACCTCCCGGGGGGGGGGCGGCGGCGGTCGGTTGTGCGACGCCGCGGAAGCGCCGGCGTAGCTGGACGCGGTTCCCGCTCGCGACAAGTCTCCCCGGCCACCGATCAAGTCCTCCCCCGTTCTTTGATCCACGTCACGCATGGAAAGCGCCATCCGCGCGCTCGTCCGCGTGGTCACCTTGACCCAAACAGGCTGGTCCTTCCTCACCTGCTCCTTCGCGCCGACGCCCTTGAGCGACGATAACATCGACGCGTGCACCAGGCCCTCGAATTTTCTTGTGAACTCGGTGAGCTCCACGAACGCCCCAAAGTCCATCACGTTACTCACCCGGCCGCGGTAAATGATCCCGACCAAAGGGTCGCCTGTTTGTTTAGGAGCGGCAGCAGAGGAGGACGCGCCCGCTGCGCGGTCGCGAGATCGGCCGCGGTCGTCGCGGTCGTCGCGCCGGTCACGGTCATCGCGGCGATCCCTGTCCCCGTCGTCGCGCCTGTCCCTGCCCCTGTCGTCGCGCCGATCCCTGCCCCTGTCGTCACCACGGCTCATGTGCCTCGGGTCGTCCGCCATGTTCGCCGTCACCAGGTTGTCGCCGTAAATCTCTTTTGTCAGCGCCTTGGCGCGCGCCTCGTCGTCCTGGACGGCTAAACCGGGCAGGGGGTTTGCGGCGGTGGGCTTGGTTCTTGATCGATCGCCGCCCCCCCCCCGCCGCCGTCCGCCCCACCGCCGGTTTTGGGCCGCATCCTTTGGATCATCTCCAGAAGGTTCCGCACCAGGTCGAAGGAAAGCTCCGCCCCGACTTCATCCAGGGCTTTCTGGAACGACCGCGCATCCGCGTGTTTCTCCGCCAGGTCGATCACGAACTCCGACAAAGTCTTGTCCGCGATGCCGATGTGGTTCTCCAGCTCCGATGTGACCTTGTTCACCAGGGACAGGTGCGCGAGCTTGTTCAGGGCCATCGCGAATTTTCACGCGCCACCACTCGTCGTCGCGAAAAAAACGCCGGGGCCGTGTTTGTACGACCCGCGCGCGTCGTCGTGGTCTGAGATCGGGGGAGACCGCAGCCTGGCTTTCCCGAACCGCCGCGAACGGGCGGAAACCAGACGAGTCCGAGAAAAACGAGAGGTTTTGCTCGCAATCGGATTCTACATCAATTCGGGGACCCCCACCCTCAGTTATAGGCACGACTGGGCGCGGCATCGACGGCGGGATCGGCACGATGTCGACCGCCACCGGTGCGTGGCTCACGGCGACGTTGTCCACCCTGGCTGGGCCGTGCGGGTGCCCGACGGGGTGCGACAATTGCGCATTCCGATCGCCAAGTACGTTTAACGGAACGACCGCAAATTACGTCACCCTGCTTGACACCACCCCCGTGTTTGACGTGCAGCTCGGAGTGAACACCACCGTTCTGGTCACCGACGGCGTCACCGACCTGACCGCATGCCCGTCGCTCGGCGAGCTGGAGTGTTTGCAGTGCGCGGACGGGTACTTTCCCGCGTACTACGCGGGCAGGTCTTTGGTCGCGGAAAGCGTCCGGCCGCAGCATTTGCACAGCACCGGGTTCCAGTGCATCACAATGGACGCGGAGGCGTGCGACCCCCTCACGGACGCCGCGTGTTCGCACAACTTCACGTTCCAGAACTTCGGCACCACGATCGGGTACCTGCTTCTGTTTTTCCTGATGATGCTCGGTATCTTCCAGACGCTACGCGCGATTCCGCTGTTCAGGTACACGTGCGACCCCAACTTTTACATGGCGCCGGGTAACCCGCGGTACCCCCCGAACGAGCTCCCGAGCGCGTTGCCCCCTGGGCATCTGGAGTGGATCAAGAAAGCGTGGAGGGCGAGCGACACGGACATTTTGAAACACGCCACTCCGGATGAGCTGATGATGCTGCGTTGGTTCAGGACGAACTACCACTTTTTTTTCGGCGCCTCGCTGTTTTGCACGCCCGTGTTGATGGCGCTTTACTGGATCGAATCCGAGCACGCCAGCGGTGGCCACGGGGGCATGAAACGGTTCACCATAGAAGCCGCGAAGCACCCGAACGTGTTCTGGGTGGTGATTCTCGAGATGTGGCTCGTTTCGTTCTGGGCGATGTACCTGTTGTCGCGAGAAACCAAAGCGTACGCGCGGTTGATTTGGAAGCTAGGGCCTACCCGTTTGGGAATCAAAAGCCACGCCGTGGTGGTGAACGACATCCCCATGCTCACCACGGCGCCGATTCCCAACTCGTTGCGGAAACAGAAGGACGACATCGGTATTTTGAGCGCCATAAACTCCGCGCTTACTAAAACCGGCGCGAAGAACAAGTCACCCGTCTTGACGCCCCTCGACGAGGCGGGGGACGGGCCCCCGGTAAACGGTTTCAACCGAACCCCCTCGTCGCGAGCCGTGATTCGGGCGCTACAGAAAGGCGAAACCAGATCCGTGGACGGCCTCGGTGGGCTGTCCGGGTTCCAGGAAAAAGGCGATGCGGAGCACCACAGCACCCGAGCGTTGCAAAGGGCGAACGGGTGGATGACGAGGAACGCCAGCGCGGTGAGGTCGTTCATGCACGACCTTGAGTCGCACGAAATAGACAACCTGCGCGCGTGTATCAAAACTGAGATGGTGCAAAACACGAAGATGAAACTAGAAACGGTGCTCGGGGAGGGGTGCGTGGTGACTTGTTTACCCGCGCGGGACGTGCGGCACCTGGACAAGGAATCGGAAAACTGGCACGCCGCGAACGAAAGACACCTGCAGGCGTTGATCCGGGAAAGCAACGCGGGGGATGACTTGATCGAAGCCGAGGCGGAGTTCGTGCGATCCGTGGGGGGGCTGGGACGGCTGCCCACCATGAAGTTCAGCGCGATGGACGACGACGTTGGGGGTGATCCTTTTGGTGACGGTGATATGTCGAGCGACCCTTTCGGGGAGCGCGACGAATCGTCCGTCTTTTCGTTCCCAGGTACTTCCGGTACCACGGATGACGCGGAGCTCGGGGGGATCCCCGGGATCCCGGGGCGTGACCACAACAACTCGGCTTGGGTTGAAAAAGACTGGACCGATAAAAAAGAGCCTTCCGCACAAAAGAAACTGGAGGACCCAAAAGTCACTCGGCTCCGGGCGAAGCGGGACTGGGCGGTCCGGGAACGCGAAATCGCGCGGAACGCCCTGGCGTCCGCTTTGAAACGATTCGACACCGCAAGGCACGAGTACCTGAACGACGAAACCCCGTCTCCGAGCATGCTTGTTGTTTTCTCGCGGCAAATGGACGCGGTTATCGCGAGCCAGGTACAAGTGGACCGCAACTACGGAGCCTGGCGCACCGTGAGCGCGCCGGGCCCGAACGACCTGGTGTGGCACAACATCGCCCTAACTTCGGAGCAACGGAATCGCAAGAACATCCGCGCGAAACTCATGGCGTTCGTGATGGTTTTCTTCTTCCTAGTTCCGGTCAACTTACTGGGCGCCGCGATCACGGACGCGATGGCGGTTGACGGCACGTCGTTTGTGTCGCAAGTAAGCGTGGCGCTGATTTTAATTATCTTTTTGGTGGCCGGGCACATTTTGTCCCTGGCGCTCAGCCGGCAGTACGGCCACATCGCCGTGTCCAAGATGGACGTCACCGGCGCGTCCATTTACTTCTGGCTGTTGATTCTGAACTTGTTCGTGTCGAACCTGTCCTCCACGCCGGTGTGGGTGGACGTGATCGGGTACGTGCGGAACCCGAAGCTCATCGTGGACGAGCTCATCACGAAGATAATAGACACGTCGAGTTTCTTCCTGCAGTTCTGCATGCTGCGATGCGCGCAGAGCGCGCCGTTGGAGCTGATACACCCTCCGGCGCACATCGGTTTGGCGGTGAAGACCCTGGTGCACTTGATCCGGGCGGGGGAGATGCCCACCAGGAAGATGATCCAGAACTGGACGGCTCCCGAAAACACGCCCCTGCACCGCGTGCCGGCGCAAACCATGCTCGTGGTTTTCCTCGGGATGATGTACTGCGTCGTCGCCCCCGTTTTCATGCCCATTTGCGGAATAATGTTCTCCCTGTTCTACCTGTTCTGGAAGCACAACCTTTGCTACCACTACACGCAGCCGTACGCCGCGGGCCAGACCCTGTGGCCGTGGTTGGTGCGGCACACGTACGTGTGCTTACTGATTTCGCAAGTCATCCTGGCGCTCGGTTTGCCCACGCTGGTGTCGCCGCAGTTCCGCACGTACGAAAGCGTGAAGTACATGCGTTTGGCGCTGTGCCCCATTCCCATCATCACCGTGCTTGAAATGCGCCGAACGGAAAGGACGCTTCAGGAGTCGTACAAGGTACCAGTGCACAAGCAGATAATCGACGAGGTCGTGGCGGAGCGGGAAGCGGAGCACGAGCAGCGCGCTCCCGCTTCCGCTCCCTCGGAAAACGTGTTCGACGAACGCGGCGTGGTCGGGGACGTGGGGAAGTACATCTCGGGGAAGTTCGCATCGGGCGCCGGTTCGATTCTGGGGAGTGGCGGGAAGGGCGTGGGCGGAGGAGGGGGGGGTGGGTGGGGACAGTACGGCGGGGGCGGCGGTTTAGGCAGCCCGTTCCGGGACAACGGCAACGGCAGACAGGGCGTCGGCGGGTTTCTTTCGGGCGGACGGCGCGGAAGGAAACCAAACGAAACGCAAAGCCCTTCCGCGCGGAAAAGCGGCGACGGGGGTAGCGACTCGCCAAAACACGTGGAGTCGAAATCGTCCTTCGACGGAAGGGGTAACGGTAACTCGTCAAACGCGGGTACCGCGCGCCGGCTAAACCTCACCGCGGAGGAAGCCCGGTCAGAAGTACAGCGCCTCATTGATATGGGTGTGTGGCGCAACTACCAGCCAATTTCCATTTGGCCGCAGGTCAACGAACGCGCCGCCGCGTCGCTTATCATCCGGCGGTGGCGGGAAAAGAAAAGCGTAAAGTTACGATTGGCGCGGCGCAAAGCCGACGCGGCGTTCGGGGTTGGGCCCCCCGTTGGGACCCCGGAACACGGGTCAGAACACGACGTGAACAGGACAGGGCCGTTCACCGCCGCCGGGCCGGCCACGAGGGACGGGCACAAAAGGGAACTTTCCTTTTGAAGAGGGGTAGGTTTTATGATACAGTACGTAGTCTAAGTTATGTTTTTCGAAAGTCCGTACCACCGGAAGTATCTGTCATGAAACCTCTGATACCACGAGTAGAAGTTCGTACCTTCATTTCGTAAACGTCGTTCACGCCTTCGTGGTGGTTACCGGTTTACACTGCTATTCAGGGCAGCCGTTCGCCATCGCCCAGGTTAACAACTCGAGTTGACCCTCAGCTCTCGCATATGCGAGCGTATCCCTGTCCCACGGGCAGCCGTTCGCGCGCAACCACTGCAGCACCTCGAGGTGCCCGCCATCCGCCGCGCACGCGCACGTTTGCTCGTCCCACGGGCACCCGTTCGTGCGTGCCCACTGTAGCACCTCGAGTTGACCGCCCTTCGCCGCGAACGCGCACGTATACTGGTCCCACCGGCACCCGTTCGCGCGCGCCCACTGCAGCACCTCGAGGTGTCCACACTCCGCCACACCCGAGCACGTGCCTGAGTCCCACGGGCAGCCGTTCGAGCGCAACGCCTGCAACTTCTCGAGATGTCCACCCCTCGCCGCTGCCTCACAAAGGCGTTCTCGACGCGACAGGCGACCTTACCGTTGCAGGCGCTGCACCGCACTCAAACATCCGAGCTCCACGGCACCAATTTCACAAAGCTCCTCAAACCGCAGCCCCGTCGCCGTCACCGCGTCGCGCATCACGCGGCTCACCGCTGGGAGCCGTGCGAGATCGGCGGGGTCGTCGAAATACTCAGATCTAAGAATGTGCGTGACGACGATGTCGTTGAGAAGGCCGGGGATGGCCTCGCCCGCGTTAGCATCGCGGCGCTTGCGCCCCCGAGTTTCCACACCGAACGTCGCGTCGAGGGACATCGCGAAAGGTGTCGTGCGCGCGTCGTTGTGCGCGTCGTTGTACGTCGGGGCTTCCGAGAGCGTAATTTTCGAGCTGAAAGAATTATTTTTACAAATGGACATGTGGACAACCCTAAACCCCCTCTCTGCGCCTCAGCGTTTCTTCTCCGCCCCCAAGCCCACTTTCCTCGCCCTCATCACCGCCGTGATGGGTTCTGCGATTCCCTGTTCCGCCTTCCCCACCCCCGACCCCTCGCCCCTGAATCCCATCTTGGCGAGCATGCGGCTTCCGAACCCGCTGGTGTGTTTTTCAAAGTCCCCGAATTTTTCACCCGCGCCGACGACTTTCTTCCCCGCTAAGTCTCCGCCGCCCGCCGGGACGTGGAAGCCCAGTTTCTTTCGCCGCGACTCCAACAATTTCGCCTCGCGCTCCGCGGCAATCGCGGCGCGCCTTAGGCCGCGATTGGTTTTTGACGTTGCAATCGCGACCGCATCGCGGTCTTGCTCGGTCTCGTCGAGCGCCTCGACGCCGGCGGAACGTGCAAGCGCGGCGCGCACGTCGGGGGTCTCGAAAATTCCGAGACCGCCGGTTGGTGCGCCTGACCCTAAACCCTGGAATTCAGACCTGAGCTCCACCTCCGACGCATCCATCGCGGTGGACAAAGAAGCAACGTCAATTTGTAAATTTGCGGTGTCCATCAGCGGCACCGTTTCGGTGGTTTCGGTTGCATCGAGTTCAGTTTCGAAATCATCAGACGAGTTTTCGGTTTCGGTTTCGGTTTCGGTTTCGGTTTCGTTCGTTTCGTCGTCGCCGCCGTCGCGCATCACCCCGGCGCTTCTAAAATTGGACGCCAAAGTTTTTTCAAAGTCACGCCCGCCCCTGCCACGCTCACGACGAGTGTGTCCTTGTCCTTTCCCAGCAGCCGTGTCGTACCCTTCCCAGTTCCCGCCAGGCGTGTAGCCGTCGCCGCCCGCCTGTGCTACCGCCCTTTGGACTCTTTCGTCATCCGCCTTTGGTACGAACGCCCGCGGGGTCCACCTGACCACCGGGTGCTTCCGCTTGCCCCCCCCCGTAAGCTCCACCGCCAAACCGAACGCGTCCGCGATCTTGGCCAAGCTTTGGAGGGCCTCGTGTGACTTGACCGGCTGGAAACCGACATAAGACCCTCCCGAAAGAATCATCATGCGAAGCGTCTCCGCGACGGCGCCCGGTCGCGGAAGGAGTGTTTGTTTGCACCGCGTTGGGGACTCGCCTCGTTTCGCCGACGCTTTCGCCGCCTTTTTCGCGGCTCGCTTTCCGCTCGGCCCGGTCACGCGCTCCGGACCTCGCGTCACAACGTCCCCGCGGCTCCACGTGTATTTACCGTAGTTGCCGCCTTTCAACAATTCGTTTTCGTCTTCCGATTGCGAATCCAACGAAAAATCGTCCCCGCTCAATGGCGGCGACGGAACCTCGTCGCGCGACAAGTTCATGTCCCGCATCGAGCGAAGATACGCGTCTTCTCGCGCCTGTTTCTTTAGTTTCTTTTCCGTTTTGGCAACATCATCAACACCCTCACTACCTGATGACTCGCTGCCTTCCATGCAGTTCCGCATGTAGTCGCGGATCGCGTCGTCGTCAAGGCTCAGCTCGCTGCCCCACTCTTCGGAGTCGTCGTCCGAATCGAAAAAGTCTGGGTCCCCGTCATCATCATCTTCCCCATCTTCCGCCTCGTCGCGGTCGGGGAGGGGGACAACCCTGCGTACTGCTCGCCGGCTTTTATCGCCCCGGTCGTCCAAACGGATCTCTATGCCACCCACGCGCATCACCCTCGCGGTGTTGACGTTAGGGTCGTCGTCGAGTGACTCGTCTTCAGATCCGGAAGGCAGGTTTTCTTCGTCGATATCGGAGTCAACCTCGGAGTCATCAGAGTCGTCGTCGTCGTCGTCGTCG
>Ga0115003_10001204_pt1 | contig 22959 bp, 8 predicted proteins | sample ArcticOcean_MG_C_7_FD_88736 | JGI IMG/M metagenome (GOLD analysis project Ga0115003, IMG submission 88736) | Marine microbial communities from western Arctic Ocean - ArcticOcean_MG_CB11_88 | ecosystem: Environmental > Aquatic > Marine > Oceanic | place: Arctic Ocean: Canada Basin | collected... | reverse complement strand
CCCACATCATTGCATATGTATTTGCTAAAAATCCTGGTAAATAGAGCCACAATACCATGAGAGCTGCACAAGCAAGTCCCAATTCGGAAACAATCTCTTCAGCGTATTGCGAAGGCGTTGATACTGAGGTCATATTTTTGCCAAAGCGATTAGACCTATGAATAAACCCCCTAGATATGTTCATTAGTTGCAGTATATCTACGCGATTTGCTTATGTGGTGCCGTCATTGACCTCGTGATATGGCGGGAAGCGTAGTTCTTGTAGTCGGAAGTGGCGGTAGAGAACATTCGATTTGTAAACAACTCGCCTCATCTCAATTAGTTTCAGAAATCCATTGCTCTCCAGGTAATGCGGGAACTATCGGCATTGCAACAAATCATTCAATCTCAGCAGACGACGTTACCGGTTTGGTCGAACTAGCAAAAGGTTTGCGAGCAGATTTGGTGGTCGCAGGTCCAGAAGCACCTCTTTGTAGTGGATTGGCGGATGCATTATCGGTCGCAGATATTCCCTGTTTCGGACCGGTTGCTAAATTGGCTAACTTGGAAGGTTCAAAATTGCATGCAAAGCAAGTAATGGATAGCGTAGGTGTGCCGACTGCAGCTTTTCATGTACTGGATAGCAATTCAGATATTGATGCCGCACTAAACGACTTTTCGGGAAACCCATGGGTTGTTAAAAGAGATGTATTGGCGGGTGGGAAAGGTGTGGTTGTCACCTCTGATAGATTGGAAGCAAAGACATTTATCAGCACATCAATCGCTTCAGATGGTAAGGTTTTGCTAGAAGACTTTTTGCCAGGTGAAGAAGCCAGTATGCTCGTAGTAATGGACGGTACTGGATTCGTTACTTTGCCATGTTCCCAAGATCATAAGCGTGCATATGATGGTGATATGGGTCCTAACACAGGTGGCATGGGTGCTTATTGTCCCGCACCTGTCGTTACAGAATCGGTCTATCAAAGAGTAATTGAGAGAATTATTGAACCTATGCACACATATTTATCTAGCCAAGAAACTCCATACCGGGGAGTTCTTTTTGTCGGCCTAATGATCACACAATCTGGAGACCCGTATGTTGTTGAATTTAATGTTCGTTTTGGTGACCCGGAATGCCAAATAACATTACCTCTAATCTCGTCCGATCTTTACACATTATTGTATTCTGCAGCCACTGATGGCCTTTCCGAACAAGAAGTCACATTCTTCGATAAGCAAGCACTAACCGTCGTTCTTGCTGCTGAAGGTTATCCAGCATCTCCGGTAAAAGGGAGATTGATTAATGGTCTAAGCAGTGAGATAATTCATGCTCCTGGGAATGATGTGTGGATTAATTTTGCCGGCGTTGGGCTAAATGATAATGGAGATTATATCTCGACTGGCGGAAGGGTTCTGTCATGTTCGGCTTTGGCGGATACATTGGAAGATGCCAAGAATCTCGCATACCAATCAATTTCCAAAATTGAACTTGAAGGCTCACATTACAGAACCGATATTGGACATAGAGCATTGTAATTATAACGCAGTAAATTGATTTTGATGCAATTTCCCGGGGGCAATATAGGTGCCTTCGGCGATGGTTTCCACTGCAAAAATAAGAAGCCGTAAAATGTGTCTAAAAGGGTCACTGATTAGCATGTCAGTGTTGTGAGTACCCCGTCACTGTTAAGAGGGGCTCTCAAGTGGCGAACTCGCTTCAGTCTTTAGACTGTAAGCAAAAACTATTGAGGGAAACAAAATGGAACAAAAATCAGGTACTTCGCAAGCACCATTCCTAGCGTGGCTAATTGGGCCACTTGCTATGCTGCTTGCAATCGCTGCCATCAAGATTACAGGAATTAATTTTGATCTAAATTTGAACAACCTTGCACCTATGGCTATAGTTCTTATTGCTAGCATAGTTGCAACCCTACCTCGTGTCCTACGAGAAAATGAAATGCTGACAAACATGAACCTATCCCTCGCTTCGCTGTTTGTTGCAATCATTGGTGCTGAAATTATAAATTCATACACATCATTTGGTGCTGTAAATGCTGGCATTTTCTTCCTGCTAGTCTTTTTCGGACAGATGTTAGAGTCCAAAGGAAGATATGAGATATTCACAATTTTGACATTTACGGCGATTGGATATCATTTCGCCCTAATTATGGTCGAAGCAGCAACTAGTTCCTTTTCACCTGACCATGTCTACACATATGTGAAGGAAGGCGGCGGAGCGACATTAGTCCAAAACATGGAAAGATCTGCAATTGCATATGTCTTCTTTTCTTACCTTACCATCGCCATTATCATTGGAACTTTAGTTGCGACCTTTGCTCGTGGGAAATTGACCACTGCAGGAGACGATGGATGGTTCTCATTTGTTGGATCTAATTACCGTGGATATAATAAAGGTAATTTGCCACTTCAAATGGCTCTTGCTGTATGGGCATTAGCCCATATCGCATCACTTTGGCACTTCACTGATGTATCTCTTGCTGATAAACTTGGAGTTACTGATGAAGCTGGTTACAGCGGATATATTGGTTATTGGGCTTCATTCATGACAGGATTAGTTGCATTAATAGTTGCAGGTATGGTAAGTGAACGTTGGAATACACGTGCAATGCTATTGGGTTCAATGTGGGCCTTATTCCAAGTTTCGAGTTGGAATGAGGCAGGACTTTGGTCCAACTCACAACTTGAAGGTTCTTGGGGTGCAATCACGTGGTTTGGTATTACTTTCTTCATCTGTTTTGCAATTTACAAGATTTCAACCCACGAAAAGTATGGTGGATGGGCTAACTTAGAAGACCATGAATACTCTGGTGCTCGCCGATTTTGGAATGCTCATTGGGCATCCTTGATGATTGGTATGGCGTTTTTCTTCGGATTAATAATCCGTGTGCAATGGTACATAATCCCTGCAATGAATTCCGCTGGAACTGAAACTTGGGACATGACTGGTGGTTCTGACCCTTGGTACATGAAGAGAGTTGTAGATTATATTCTTGCAAATAATGCTCATCTAGTATTTGATGCTGACAGATTTTACCCTGTAGGTGGAATAAACCCACGTCCGCCATTATTCACATGGTCTTTGGCAGTAGGTGCAATGATTCTTACTCCATTCTTGGGTGAAAATGCTTCTGATGCAGTTTGGTGGAGTATGCTAGGTCTGCCTGCAGTTTATGGTGCTCTAACAATTCTTCCAGTAGCTGCAATCGCAAGAGATCACTCGGGTAAGGTTGCCGGAGTTCTCGCTGCATGGCTTATCGCATTTATGCCAGCCCATCTCACCCACACAACATGGGCTCTAGCAGATCACGATGCGTTTGTATTGCTATTCATTACAATCGGATTCATGTATTGGCTTAGAGCAGTCAAGTATGCCGGAAGTGAGCGTCTTTCAAAAACAGCTTCTTCCAGTCTCAGTGGCTTGATTAATTCAGTCAGCGATGTTATGACCCAACGTAAAGCTGCGTTTGCAAATGCGGTATTAGCAGGAGTCGCATTCGGTGTTGTATCATTAGGTTGGAAAGGTTTCGTTGTAGGACCTTCTATTCTTTTCATTGCTTATGCTTTTCAAGTTGCACTGAATATGTTCCGTCGCAGAGATTCTACTGCACTAAACATATTGTTCCTTACAATGCTAGTTGTTAATTTAATGATGGCATTACCATTCTATGGACATCCTCAATTAGATCTGGTCTTTGATGGAACAGGTCTTCAACCGTTCTTGTTCATTCTAGGATTTACAATAGCAATCTCATATGTAACAATCGGATTTAGAGACAAGCCTTGGCTACTCGTACTTGGAACGCTATTAATTGGAGGAATTGTTTTCTTTGGTGTTCTATTCGTATTGAAGTTCTTCGAAATCTCAAATGCTTGGGATGTACTATTGACTGGTTCTGGTTATTTCGCCAAGACCAAGATTTTCGATACTGTTGCTGAAGCAAACGCCCCACCGCGAGGACAATTATTTGCCTCATTCGGACCTATTTTGTTCGTCATCTCACTGGCAATGGGTGTTTTGTTGGCATGGGAGGGACTACGAACTCGTAAACAAACATCAGTTGTTTTCAGCATCTGGATTTTCGCTGCTTGTTTCATGTCTTGGAATGCAGCGCGTTTCATGTTCAACGCAACACCAGCAGTCGCTATCCTCGGTGCATCAGGAATGGTATCACTTTGGAAGTGGTCTAATTGGGAAGGATTGAATCGTTCTTGGAGAAAATTCGGAATTCGTACTCCTGCTGACAGAATCACGGGAATGAGGAAAGCAGTTTGGAAAACTCCTTCATTCTCTGCAATCTTGCTAGTAATGGTTATGCTGCTAGGTCAACATGCTACATATGGTTTGGATGCAGCAATGCCTAGATCTATGGCTGAAAATGAAATGGATGAAAATATTTACAATTTGATGCCAGATATCCTAAGATGGGATGATTTCGGCTTTTCAATGCTAGATAGCAGCCCATATGATGGAAATTGGTATCTCGGCTCTTTCGGTTCTGGTTTCAATGACCAAGGATGGAATCGTGCTTATGATTGGCTGGCAAATCAAGATACTGATGAGAATTTCTCTGAAAGACCTGCTTTCGTTTCTTGGTGGGATTATGGTTTCCAGGCATTAAACAACGGTGAGCATCCATCTGTTTCAGATAACTTCCAATCGGGAATTCCTGCAACAGGAAACATGTTACTTGCTAGAAGTCAAGAGGATTTAGTTTCAATGTTTATTTGGCAACTAGCCGAAGGTGATATTGCATATAATGAAGATAGGACAACTGAATATCAAATGACTACTACATTCTCAGGTATTATGGAGAACCACCTAACACCTGCTCAATTTAATGAATTTATTAAGATTGAAACCAATCTAAATAATGACCAGATGATTGACTTTATTGAAGCAAACTCCTTTGAGGTTTACAAGACCAACAGAGATGTTGCAATGGCTAAACAGTCTTCGGCATCAAACGGTGCTGAGACTCTATATCGAATCTATGAAGATGGTGAAAGAATGCTCTGTACTTCTGTTTTATCCGAGACTTGTATTGATGGTGATTGGTCTCAAGAATTCGAAGCCAATCGTACTTTCTCTAACAATGTTAGAACTGGTCAAGATACGGTATTGGCAACAACTCACTATATTATTGGTGATTATTGGTATACTGCAGATTTAGTCGAAGAATTTGACTCAGTTTCAACCAACATGCACAGGAAGAATGCACGATTAGCATTGACTGTACAGCTATTGAATGAATCATTAACCTCGTCACAAATAATTAACCTATACGATGATCTTATCGGAATGGAAGGATACTATGAAGTTCAAGATTACGATGGCGCACCTGGTGAAACAGTATCACGTGACCACGAAATTAGATATTTAGCAGTTGACAACAGACTATATCCAAGAGCAGGAAGATATACTGCAGATCAAGGTTACAATAATCGTCAACCTATGGGTATCTTTGGTGCACCATCTACATTATCTGGACAAGATGTTGGAACATTCATGAGCACAGTCTACGAAACCACACGTGGTGGCTTTGCACAAGAGATGACTTCAGCTGAAGTCGATGAAGCAATGTATCAAGATATGCTAAATCAGCAAGCAGGTGCAGATGTAGACCTCTTATCGATTAGCGATGTGAGAGTTGACCACTCAGCAGCCTTCTTTGATACGATGCTAGCACGTTCCTATATTGGATATGGTGCAAGTACTCTCGGGATGGATACTGCCGATAGCAATCCTCAACCTGCACAGCACTTTGATTTGCAAGGTAGCCCTGGAAGTTATTTCGCACAGTCGGTACCTTTGCCTGGTGCAATGCTGAACCACTTCGTAATCTCCAATTGGTATAGTGAAGACCCAGCAGATGTTGCAGGTCAGGCAAATACCTACGTTAAAATTCTAAAGTACTATTCTGGAGCAGAAGTTTCAGGGCAAGTAAAAATGACCGATGACGGTCAAGGCCTACCTAATGTTAGAATCTTGTTAGAAAGAGATGCATTCTCCGGCGAGGGTACATCTGACTTGGACGAAGATACATATTGGATTCCAATTGGATTTACTGATGCTGATGAGAATGGTGATTGGTCCTATACAGTTCCAGCAGGAAGAATACGTGTAAGCGCTTTTGCTGGTGAATACGATCCTACAATGGCAGATGCAAGTATTCGCTCAGGCGATGCAGCCAATAACCTTCAAGATTTATTCAATGATAATAATGAAGATCGATCTGTCTATGATATTACTTCAATCCTAGGACAAGTCGCAAACATGAGTTGGCTAGGAGAGAATGAATTGAATGTTACAGGAAATCAAGCAGATAGAATTGTACCTATTGAAAACGAACTGAACATTGAAGTAAAGAGCAGTGGTGTATCTGGTTTAATCACTTGGAGCGGTCATGAATCGTTCGAAGGTGAAGCGATTGAGGATGCGGAGTTTATCATGCGTAATATCTGGTCAATGACCGATAACTATTCGATTACAACAACTAGCGGTTCTTTCACCACCGAAGAAACTAGAATTTTGCAGGGAACTGGAGAAGTTACATTTGCTGATGAAGGTACCTTTGATAGTACTGGAATCGCTTATGCAGAAGATTTCACTGGAACATTTACGAGAACTATCGCAGATTCTAGAACATACTTCGGTAACGGTACATGGAACGGAAATGGATTGCTCGAATCTTCATGGCTTGAGAATTCATCTTCTGTTGTCGATTGTACTAATGATACTGTTCCTGTGGTGCCTGTAAATGAAACCGTTTGTGTATCTGATGATACAGGACAATTAACAGTTTACTTACTATCAGGTGAAGTTAACGCAACGGGTAGTTTAACCTCTCAAGGGACCTCGACTCTTATCAAGACCCTTGAAGGTGCTACCTTTGAAGGAACAGGTTCCTTTGCTGGTGTTGGTACAATTAACGGGACAGGATTGTTCGTTGGTTCCGGTTACTTCTCAGGACCAATGGTTCAAGCAGGTTCATTCTATCAAACCGGTTTGGTCCCAGGTATGTACAATATGATTGCAGTCTTAGATAACGGCAAGGAAGTATTACTTCCAGACCCGGTTGAAGTTGGTATCAATCCATCATATGATTTGGAATTAGATTTACCTGGTTCAATCTTCTTTGACACAATGAAGGGTATGGACGATGAAGTGATTGCTAATCATACATTCGAGTTAATCGACACAATACTTGGAATTGAAAAGGCTGTTGAGATCACTACCGATGAGAATGGTAACTTCTCATATGGCCCTATTACAAGCGGAGAGTATTTCTATCGTATCGACCTTGATTCTGATGGATGGTATGAGTTAAACGAGACTATATTGGTTCGTGGTGATTCTGAAAACTTTAGTTTGGCTTTCGCAGTACCTACAATGACTGATTTGTCAATAACTCTTGTATCTCCAACAGACATCAATGGTGAAGCACTAACAGATGTTGCAAATAGGACTCTAAGATTCTCTAATGATTTAGATGATTTGATGACAGTTGAAGCAACTTCGGATGAAAATGGTATTATAAATGTGGAACTTGCACAAGGTCCATTCACAATTTCAGATGAATCTGATGATAATTATGTATTATTCAATTCATATGAAGTCACTCTTGATGATGATGCATTTGAGTTATCATATGCAATAGCTACTTGGGCAAATGGAACCATTAGAGCAGTTAACGGTACAATGGATTACGATGTTTGGTATCAAGATGAAGAGCAGTGGGAAACTAATTCACAGCCTGCTTCAGGTCTAACAGTTAATTTCACATCAGGAGATCTTCTCTTCACAACTTCTACTGATACCAATGGAAGTTACAGTATTCGTTTACCAGCAGGAAGTGAGTTCCAAATGACTGCAATGTCACTGTTCTCAGCAATGAGTGGTGGCCAAATTGTAAATGCAGAACCAGATATGGACTACCTTGGAATATTGTATTTGGCTCCAACCGGATTCGTACATGGTCAAGTATTCCTATACGATAACGCAACTCTTTGGGATTCATCTAATCCTGGATTTGAGCAAGTGACAGTTACTGCTACAGATTCCAGTGGTGTCGAATGGACTACTGAATTAGATGCATATGGTAAATTTGGTCTATATATTCAGGCAGGATTGACAAATGTATCCTTGCCAGAAGGCAAGTTGAACAGTGTCAATATTGAAGGATTTAATGTGGTTACAGAGGGAGACTTATCAATGCTTCAATTAATTGTTAATCCTGATTCACAAATAGTGAGATTCCATGTCTTCATGGATGCAGGAGGCGATGGTGAAATGGTGAATGGAACTTTGGTTTCACCTGATTTCACATTATCATCTAGTTCTGAGTTCGTAGACGACATCAATATCACATCTGCAAATTATACTGCACCTGGTATCGTAGAAATAGAATTGCAGCCTGGTGCTTACAGTTTGATGTTCAATGCTACCCTTGCTAGTGATGAGAATGCTACAGATTATTCATTATCTTCTTCAAACTCACCGTTTAATGTTTATGTGGGACTCGAAGAAATGGAGAACTATACTGTTGCTTTGACTAACAAATTCCTAGTTTCTGGAACTTTAACAGATTCAAACGGAAGTGGTATGTCAACAATATTCCAGTTGTGGAATTCTGATGGTTCAGATTGGATAAATATTGAATCAGATGAGAATGGTTCATTTACTGATTATGTTGAAGAAGGAGACTGGATTGTTGTAGTCGCACCATTCCTTGATGATGACAATGGTACTGAGCAATTACGCAGTGTATTGAGTGTTAATGCGCAGTCGTCACGCACTGAACTAGTATTACAGACTAGTACTTCCATTGAAGTTTCATTCACTTTGAGTGAAGCGATCACTGAAGTTAATTTAGCAGATACCCGTGTAACTCTAGTAAGTCAAGAAGGATTGGGCAATATCACATTGGAGAAGACTGATGGAGATGGTAATGTTACCTTCGATGCATATCCTGGGCAATGGAGTTTGTTCTTGAACAACACTATGCCACAGAAGCAGTGGACTCTTGATACATCAAGCGATGTGTACAATATTACAGATTCTAATGGTACAATGGAACTCGGAACAGTTTATGCAGATTTAGTTGTGGAAATTGGTGGAAAGGTTTTCTGGGATTTGAATGAAGACGATGCTGCCAGTTTGTTTGAGGGAGTTCCTGATGTCAATGTTACAATCATGGGGTCCAATAATACGGTCATCAATGAAACCATCATCACTGATAGTGAAGGTGTCTGGAGTCTATTTGTTCCACTAAGAGATATTTATTCAGTGTCAATTGACAAGGAAGGATTTGCAAGTGAAACATACGATCTCGATGAAACAGGTGGATTCCCTGTTTACGATACTATTGCTTCGCATGATATTGAAATGAATGCAGGAAATGTATCTGTTAGTGGAAACGTAACTGATATACAAGGTTCAAGCAGATTAACGGATGCAACAATTACCCTATATCCAGCTCTAGATATTGAGCGAGACACAATCTCACTCACTGGAACTATGGTCGATGATATACTAACTTGGAATGCAGTAATTACGCCAGGTGAATGGATAGTTGTAATTACTGAAGCAAATCCTGGTGAAAACGGTGGTGGAATTGCAGTTGGACTACTAGAAGCGAGTGTTGCTGATGGTGGTACTTTGGACCTAGAGATGTCTTTAGGTGGCTGGGCTGAATTAACAACCACATGGGCAGATATAGGCTCTCTACCGCATCATGCAGGTTCAGATGACGCAGGCTACTCTATGATCACAGAACCAGTGATGGTTGAAGTGAGTATTGGAAGTGGATTAGTTTGGGAAATGCCTATTGCAGCAGATGGAACACTACGTATTCTGCTACCTTCAGGTGACTTTGATATTGACTCCTCTTTCGTTACCATCCAACACGATGACGAACTTGAAATGAAGTACAACGCTGGTGTAAACAGTAATATTGATGCAGACAGTCAATCACTGACACTTGAGTTCAACAGAAGAATCAATTCAGAATCTAGTATTCAAGTGGTCACTGGAAGCATTACAAATGCAACCTCTATTGATGACGATGACAATAAATTGATGGCTGATGAATCACTTAATGCAATCGAGTTCGAAGTTCAAGCAGATTATCTTGGAACAGAGTCACTAGATTCATTCACTGTTACCGGAACAGTAGAGGTTTCTCCTGATGAAGCAGAATGGAATATTCAATTCTGGAATGGTTCGGAATGGGTTGACTCACTAGAGGTTAATCTCGGAATCGGAGTTAATTCATCTGACGACAGTGTTTCTAACAACTCAGTGGTTAAGGCTAAGTTAATACTTCCAGACGTTGCAACAGCTTGGCATTTGGAGAATGGACATACAATCAATGTCAATTTAAATACTGAAACTGGTGATGGAAGTGCTGTATCAATCAATGTCCAAGTTCCGCAAACCTATGGGTTCAACATTACTGATTCTACAGAAGAGTTAGGAATCGCACCAAGTGGTAGTAGAAACTTTGAGTTTACTTTGACCAATGTTGGAAATGGTGATGATACATTCACAATAGAGATGGCAGATAACATTCCTGCTGGTTGGGAAATTACTCCTACAAGTTCTATTATGACTATTGCTAAGGATACTAGCAGAGTTCAAATGTTTACAGCATTCGCACCGGCGAATTTCACTGCAGGTAGTTTTACTGTAACAGTGACTGCCACTAGTGAAGACGAAACTACAACTGATTCTTTTGATGTTGTTATTTCCTCTGCCCGTATCAAGTTGAAAGTTGACCAAGGTGATATTATTGTGGAATCGTGGCAGATTGCTGACGAACCTGGCGATCTTAAAATCCCTGTTGAAAACTTTGGAACTTTAGATGCTACAGAGGTAATTGTATATCTAACTCCGCAAGATACTGGTATTGAATTACAAGTTGGCATAATTATTCCAGCGGGTGAAACAGTTCTTGCAGTATTCGCTTTGGATGCGGTTAGAGCAGGAATCCATCGTTATGATGTGCGAGTTGATGTAATTGGTGATGATGCTGATGATGTTGATATTGAAGTCGAGGACTTTGATTTCTCAATGGAATACCAAATAAATGAAGATCTCGGAGATGAATCGATCCTTATGCAAATAGGTATTCTTGCATTGGTTGTCTTGATAATATACGGTGCCGTTAAAATGGGACGTAATAAGAAATCTGGCAAGTTCTGATGCAGCATAGTAATCAATCGGTTGTGTGTTATCCTAGCGCAAGCAAGGGTAATTGATTAAATCATATTGAGCGAACGAAACAAGCATTGAAACGCTAAATTGCGTTCACTGTGAATGAGGAGTGGTCGGTATGGATGGGCTAGACCGAATTGACTTCCTCCCAGAACCAACTGACAGGCGAATACTATCTGCAATCGATCCTTCGACTTCAGGCTATCACGATGAATGGCGGGCAGAGGTTACTGGGTGGGCACCGCATTATGCAGAGCCGATTGTAAGGATACGAAGAAAGCGGCTCATTGCTAGCAATGTTACGATATTTGCAATATTGTCAGTAATACTCCTGCTGGTTTGGCAATCTGGTTTACTATTCATTGAATTATCGCCGCCTAAATCAGAGTGGGCTTTTGAGGTTACGGAAATACGTCAATTACAAGAGCAAGGGCTTGACGGACAAGGTGTTAGAATTTGTATGGTCGATACAGGGTTTTCTCCAACACATTCAGCATTTGATGGTGTTGAGATCGTTTTCAAGGACATGGTTGGAGATTCTACAGAGCCAGTAGATTATGGCACTATAGGTCATGGCACGATGATGGCAGGATTATTGATTAGTCAAAGTCATCAAATTGGAATTTCTCCCAATGTTACACTGGCAGTTGTTGCAGCGCTCAGCGACAATGGTGATGGCGTGAATTCAGGAGATGAGGCAGTAGTTGCTGATGCAATAAGATGGTGCCATCAAGAGTTTAACGCTGACATTATCTCATTATCCCTAGGTGGGCAACAAAAACCAGATTCTGAACGTGAAGGAGCTAGCGTGTCAGCAACACGGATGGCAGTTGACTCGGGGATCTTTGTCGTAGCCGCTGCAGGTAATGATGGGGGAGGAGATGATGATGGAATGGTTTCGGCGCCTGGCAATGTTGCACGGGTGATAACAGTCGGTGCCACAACAAAAGGTGGTCTGATTTGGTCGAATTCATCTATTGGTTCTCAATTGATCGAAACAGAGAATCCCCGCCAAAATCCCAATTTAAAACCAGAAATAGTTTCTCCTGGCCATATGATAATTAGCACCGGTAATGATGGGGATTGGTATTCCAGTAGCGGCACTTCGGTTTCTACGGTATTTGTTTCAGGTGCTTTAGCACTGATTCTGCAAGCACATCCGGAATTAAAACCAACAGAGAGTTCCAACGGGTCTTGTATTGATTCAGTTAAATTGGCATTGATGAATTCGGCCCATCAAACAGATTTAGTTTCACAGCATGATAATCATCTTGGATATGGAGAATTAAGATCTCAATTGTGGCTTCAAGAAATATCCACTTCGGCGCAGTGTTGATTCAATTAACAGATTCAACATTCGCTGTTGTTTAGAGGAAAATAAAGTGCTGCGCCACATTTAGAACAAATAATCTTGTGCCATGAGTGATATTTTAGTATAAATCTGATACTATTGGCCGTTATTTTATGATATTTTTACCGCTATTTGATATTATTATTGTGGTGGCTGAGGCGCAGTGTTATATTCGGGCGGATAATGGCACTGCTTACGAGGTGACAATTTGTCAATACAATCATCACACAAGAGCCTATCATTGGTAATGCTATTATTACTCTCCAGTTTTACTGGGTTAATCACATTACCATCAGCATCAGCTGCAACTACTTCAGGTACTATTACTGGGGAAGAAATCTGGTCTGGAACTGTGAATCTAAATGGTGATATTCTTGTTGCTGAAGGTTCTAAACTAATTGTTAATGCAGGAACTACGATCAATATTCCACCTGGTAACTTTATCGATGTAGCAGGCGCTATCTGTGTCGGTGATACTTCTTGTGGTGCATCATCTGGTTCAGCATCCAATATGGCTCGCTTTGTTTGGAGTCTTCCTTCCGATTACACCAAGGTCGGAAGATGCTACGATAATAGCACTACATACCTCAACAATGTCGATGCGGCATGTGGTTCTGGAATGATAATTAGGAGCACTATTAACCAAGCACTAACCTCACTTAATTATGCTCACTTTGAAAATGCGTATGGATATCCAATGTATGTTCAATCCCTTTCATCAGTTCAATATGGGGCATTGGTTTTTGATGGTTCTTCAACCACTGCAACTGGGCTTTCTTTCCAAGATATCAACACTTCCAATGTTTTAGCGGTTGATTTTGCCGCCCCAACACTAAAAGATTCCACATTCACATTAGGTATAGATGGAAGAGAGTATGATGCAGCAGCAGTACGTGCATATGGTGCAGGAGCAGGTATTCTTGCGACCTTCCAGATTGAAAATTCAGTATTTACTGGAACAGTTGAACCTGATTGTGGTTCCGATGATGGAGGACGTTCAGTAATTTACGTTGAAGATTCATACATCGGATTAGATAATTTGGAAATCAAAGATAACACTTATGGATTATTTTTGAAAGGTTCCTCAGGATACCTCTCAAATTCAACTGTAACTACAAAATGTAACGCAATCGACACAAACTCTCACAAAGAGACTGGCGATATCCAACACACACTCTATATCGATAACACGGTAATTACTACCGGGGAAGGAGCAGGACTTACTGCCTATGATGGTGCGATAGTCCATGTGACGGATGTTGTGATATCGGGTGCTGCAGAAGGTTCAGGAATTGGAGTAAGTTCGTCTTCATTGGAAATACATCGCAGTACTATCGGGCCGATTGGTGGATGGAACGGATTATGGGTTTACGGTACATCGGATGTAGTCGCTGAAAACAATACAATTCAGGGTACTGCCAAAGAGGCAGTTCTTGTCGGTGAATATCACTTTAAAGATCAAGGATGGCAAGTACCAACCCCTACAGCTGCACGAATCTATCTAGCAAATAACGTGATTACAAATAATTCGGGCATATGTAACTCAGCGGCAATGTATGGAGGAGATTTCCCTTGTCCTGCAGTACACATCTTTATGTCATCAGCAACGATTTATGACAATACAATCTCTGGAAATCAAGGAGATATTATTCGGGTAAAGGGTTCGATTGTTAACGTTCAACGCAATGTTGCAGATACTGCAGGTGCTTTTGCAGCCAATATCTCGCACTATGATGATGGATATGGAAACAAGTTTGGTAGTATTGGATATTTCTCAGGTAATACATGGACTAATGCATCTCAAATCTACAACATCACAGAATCAAGAGTCACAGTTCAATCCGAGTTTATTCCAGACCCTGGTGCAGGAGAATTATACCCTGTTAGCATTAGGTGGCTAGGTGCAGAATGTCCATATGTTCTAGATGAGTGTTTGCAGGTACCACAAACCAAGGTTTTACCTCCTCGTTTCATGCCACTCGCGCTAGAAGTAATTGATAATTCAACAGTCTTTTCCTTTGCTGATTTACAAAACTTTGATGTTACTAAAGTCCACACTCAAGCACAAAATTCTGCTTGGGGCGCACAAGTTAGAGAAGGTGAACTTGTTAGGTATCAAGTCAAGGCCAAGAACAGCAATGTTGCAGGTGCCACAGTAGTCATCAGTGATGCAACTGGCTTGCCACTGTATACACTTGAAACTGATGCCTTTGGTTTCACCCCTCAGGTTTCACTCCCTAGCGACTTCCTACTAGATAGAAACTGGAATCATCAAGTCGGAGAGACCAATGTTGCAATTCCAGGTGAGACCGATTCCGAAGGAAATCTAATTTATATCGATGAAAACTCATGTGCTGATGGATATGATAATGATGGAGACACATTTACTGATTCCAATGATAATGCTACAAATTCCCCTGGTTCATCCAATTGCGAAATTGGAAACCGTGAAATGCCATTCTACAGTGTAAATGCATACATGTTTGGAAAGGGTACAAAGGAATTCAGTTATGTTCTTTCAGGGCCAATAGACGATGTAATCAACTTAGATAATATCAAACCAAGTGTTACTTTAGAACAAGCTGATGGATTCTCATTCGCAACAACAGCAGTTCTATCTGGATCTGCATGGGATGGACTATCAGGTCCATATGCAAAGGATATCATTGCATATGAGTCACAATTCGGATTGGTTAAGAAGGTCGAAGTCCAACCTCCTGGCTCAGAGGATTGGTATTCAGCAGTAGATACATCTGGTGCAGGTGACGTGATCACTCTCTCCAATCACCCGTTCAACACATGGTCCTTTACATGGGATTTATCAGCTCACCCAGAAGGTGAAGGCGATGTCACTTTCCGTGTACGTTCATATGATGGACTTGATTATTCGCCTGTTGAAGTTAGAAAGTTCAAGTTGAATCTTGTCGCTCCAATTATATTGGTTGATACTCCGAATGATGGTTCAAGTCATGATTCTGGAAGAGTAATTTTCTCTGGAACTGCTTCTGACCCATACTCTGGGACATGGGGTAGTGATATCCAAGGTATTTGGTTTGACATAACAGGGCCACTCAATTCAGCAGGAGACCCATACCGTTCTCACTTTGACGTTGCAGGTTCCACTACATGGTCCTATGAATGGCATTTTGATGAATTACCATCTGGAGAATATACATTTGAGATTTGGGCAAGTGATAGTGATTTCTGTATTGACGTAGTAGATGTATGTTCATCCGAAATGAGGACTCTACAAATCAACAATGATAATCAGGAACCGATTGTCCAACTGAGTGAACCACTAAACATGGATAGCATTAGGGCATCTGAGGATACCTTGATTCAAGGTGTCGCAAGAGATAATGACGGTCAAGTTACAAGAGTTGAAATAAGCATTTTTGACTTGGCTAGCGGTTTTGAATTGAATAATGGACCAAACCCAGTTACCACCTTTGCACCTAATGGGGCATGGTCCACTACATGGGATACTTCTGATTTGATTCACGATCAACAATATGACGTAGTAGTTCGTGCATATGACGGTGAAGATTATTCACAGGAAGTTAGAAACCGTATTGTCATTGACAATCCTACTGACCTCAATAACCTAGCACCAATATTCAATGATACTGGGTGGGCGAGTACAGTAACTATCTTCTGTGACGCAGAATCATCCTCTATCGATAGATGTGGTTCTGGTGCAGTTATTGATTTGACACAATTCTTTAGTGACCCAGACGGTATTGGAAGCATTTCTGATGCATTGGTGTTTGATATTTATGATGACTTGTCTAATTTAGATGATGATGATTACATGTATTACATCAATTTAGATGCACAAGGAGTTGCAACATATAATCCACCATATGTTCAATCCGGTAGTGCTGTTACTGAATGGTCGTTGGTTGGAGTAATGTTTGAAGCAAGAGACATACATGACTCAGTGATATACTCTCACAAAATCAATTTCGTGGTGAAATCAGTTTCATTCTCAGTAGAAAGAGTCGATTCAGGAGACCTGTCATTCGACCACCCAGCTGTGTTTAGAGGCCAAGGATTACCTGGTAGCACAGTTGAAGCACTTATCCAACAAGGTGGATTGAGAGTTAACTCAACAAGAGTTCTTTCTGATGGTACTTGGGAAATGCATATTTCAATGAATCAATTAAACACAGAAGGATCAAGAAATATAATCTTTGAAATGGACGGGCAAGTATTCCAGGATGCTTCAACTTCTAAAGACCAATCATGGTCTTTGAAGGTCGCTAACGCTGATGGTGAAACAAGCGGAATGCTGTTGATGGTTTTCGGAGTTATTGCTTTGATCGCAATACTAGCAGCAGGAGCATTTTTCTTCATTGAATTTGAAGAATTTGATGAAGAGGAAACAGCAGTCGAACAAGTTAGTGAAACCGAAGAAGACCCATATGCTTGGGGTAAGGCGAAACTAACTCCAGAGATTCCAGCTCCATCAGTAGCGGTTCAACAAGTTGCAACGGCGGAAGCATCTCAGCATCCAGGATGGTTGTGGGATGCAGAAACTAACCAATGGGTCGCAGACCCAAATTATCAACCTTGAGTTGAAGTTTGACTGACATATAGCACCGACACTATTGAAAGGGTTTGCACAGGATGAATTGATATGACTAGTACTCAGAAACCCGGCGTGCAAGAACGAATCCTCTTGCACTTGCTTGATTATTCGGATTACAAAGGTAGCGTGGAAGTTCCTTTCTCCCTTTCGCAAATGGGAATCGCAAATGCGGTTTCAATTGCTCGTTCGAATGTTCCACGTGCTATTGCAGGGCTCAAAGATCAAGGTCTTTTAGTGGAGAGGCAGGCACACGTCAAGGGGGTTTCCCGGAAACGTAAAGCATACTTTCTCACCGAATCGGGTATGCATTTAGCCGATGATACATGGAAACGGTTGAGAGGATTCTCCTTTAGAGCAATTTTAGAGGATGGAAATATTGTTTCTACAACTCTTGGAAATGCTAACCAAGAGTTACCATTTTCGATGAGGCCAGTTGACCTCATCCGATACTTAGATGACAATGGTGTATTAGACACAAGATTACTTTCAAAGGAATTAGTTGAGAGGGATCTTTCAAAGCACGTTGAGAAACAATTGGTAACTGCTCTTGGCGACTTGCCTAGATTGAGACACTTTTACGGTAGGGAAAAAGAACTTGACAACATGGTCAGTTTACTAGATGCAAGGGCGACAACTTTGCTTATTCCAGGTATTGCGGGTATTGGAAAGACTACTATTGCCAGTAAATTGATTGAAAGGTTCATGCATCGTAGGAATCTTTTGTATCATCGTTGTCAAGATTGGGAAGGTTCACGCTCATTCTTTGAATCTGTTGCTGATTGGCTAGCGAATATCGGAGACCCTAACTTCGCTGATTATCTTGCAGCAACTCCAGTTCCAAATCCCTCCGAGGCCGCTCGTTTGTTAGTTGACGCACTTGAGGGAACTGCAGCGCTGATAGTAATTGATGACTTCCATAAAATTGCCGACTCAACTCTTCACAAGACTTTCCAAGCGATGTCACTCGCTCTTTTGGGTAGCGAAGAAGAAATCGGTTTAGTGATATTTTCACGTTCATTCAAGCCTGTAGTTCCAGCCAAAGACGCTGAAGGACGAATTGCGAGTTTGGTATTGCCACTTGATGGTTTAGATAGTGAAGCAGGAAGAAATCTATTAACAAGTTTTGAATCACTTGAAGATGAACAATGGTTGCATATTCACGGTTTATCTCGAGGCCATCCTTTGGTTCTTGAATTGATTAACCGTGGTGCAAGTGCTGGAGCATTCCACGAAACACTGGAAAACTATGTTTCAGTAGAGATTTTTTCCAAATTAAGTTCAAAGCAAAAGCAAGTACTCACTTGTCTTGCAATTTTTAGAGAGCCTGTTAAATTAGAGGCATTAGCGGCGCAAGGATTGGATACAGATGAATTAGATTCATTGGTTGAACAAGGGTTGGCTCGTGATGTTGATACTGAAACATATGACTTACACGATTTAATCCGTGAGTTTTTACTTCGCTCATTAGATGAATCTACTAGAAAAGAAGTTCATAACAAATGTTGTGACTGGTACCGTTCACAAAAATCAACACCCGATTCATCAATTGAATTAATTTTCCATCTAACAAAATGTGATTGTGGAGAAGAGGCAGCAGACTTAGTTGTGGATAAGGGAAGAGAAATCGTTAACACAGGGCATATGGAACTTCTTGGCTTAATTGAATCAATTCCAGATGATAATTTGACAAGTGCAATCAAGACAAAATTATACCAATTGAGAGGAGAAGTTTTGGTTCTGCTTGGGCGGTTTTTGGAAGCCAAAGAGATCCTCCAACAGACAATGATATTTGCCGAATCGGATGGTTCAACAGTTATTGAGGCTGAAGTTTTATCTGCATTAGCAGATATTGCATTGAAACAAGGAAATTCAGATGATGCGCTTTCCATGCATCGTGATGCTCTCACGAAGTTTATCGAATTAGATGATGCCAAAGGTGCAGCTCGCTCGTATAATAACATGGGATATTTGTTAAGAAGACGCAATGATAAGGGCAAGGCATTAGAGGCATATGCGGAAGTTGAAAAGATTCTTTCACAATCCGATTCTGAAGAATTGATTGGTAGTCAATTGATTTTAGCAAGAGCATTTTTAGAATTGGATGAAATTGGTAGGGCTAGAGATCACGCCCTCGCTGCATTCGAAAAGACCGCTGATAGTTCGGACATTCAATTACACGCAAGAGCCCAAGCAGTTCTTGGTCGCTACTATGCAAAGGTTGGTGATTCAGATGTCGCATTACACCATTATTCATCCGCTTTGGATACAATGGGAGATGCAGGTGATTTGATTTCATTAGTAGAAATCACTACATTACTCGGAGAAGTCTTGCAAGATGCAGGTAGAACTGAAGAAGCAATGGAGCATTACCGTGAAGCTCTTGTTTTGGCAGAAGCAAATGACTTGCGAATGCAAATTGGTGAACTTCTGTCCCGCCTTGGCGGTGTAGCACCAGATAAGCAAAGAAGAATGGAATATCTACAAAGGGCTTTATCGGTATTTAGGGAATTAGGTGCGAAGTCGAGAATGCGAGAAGTTCAAGCACAAGTTCACCGAGCAGTAATGTCAAGGTGATTCTAGTTATTATTGAGGCCTATCCAGTTGGATAGAAGTAATTCCATTATCGTGAACGACCCAAACTTTGTCTGCTCCACCGAGATAAATCTCACCTTCGTGAGAGCCACTACCCGTTCCAGAAATTAATACACTTGTATCCAGTGTACCACCTTCATCAACCAATGTAATTTGAATATCACTTAGAACTAACTTGAATCTTGATTCATCCGCTTCAGAATGTCTCCATTCAACCGATTCAGCATATGATGCACCTTCAATTCGACTCGCTTCATCAGCTCTTTCAATTGCAGCAGCAATATCATCCATATTTGCTTCGATTGCATTTTCATTCCATCTGCTGCGCGTTGCAGTCTCAATATCCCAAGCCCATACTGAAAACATTGTCAGCAACAAGACTCCCAGCAGGAAAGTAAAGACATAGCCCAATTCAGTGGCTGCAGCATGTACATCTCGTCTAAGTTGAAAGTCTCTCATTAGATTTCCTCCCTAATATCAACTGTAAGAGATGACATCTGTAATGTGAATTGAATTGCATCACCATTTGTATGCCAAATTGATTCCGAAGTACCGTAACTAGGATCTGGTACCCAGCCAACATAATCTGTTAATAGATCAATTCTTCCTGGGTAAATAGTCCAATCCTCACTCGATTCGAGGCCATCAGCCGACTCTATTGCGATTGCTTCACCATAGGGTGAAGACCAACCTCTCCGTACTTCATAGGCAGTAGTTGATGCTAATGATTGACGGTGCTCCAGTTCAATATCAAGAGTCATTGTACCACCGCCACTGATGCTATTTGCCGCTGGGTGCAACGACGGAATGGTAGCAGCAAAACGTGGACCAGGCCCTCCTCTATCAGAAGGTGATGATACTATGAATGCATTGAATTCCGGATGATTGGTGACAACTGCTCCACCACTATATGCAACTTCCATTCCGGTAATAGAAGAGGAGAATTGATATGTCAATCTTGAGAGATGGAATGCCCAAGCAGTACCTATAGTCGAATACGAATTGGCTCCTTCAACACCTAATACTGATATTGCCATACTAGCTGGATGTAAACCATTCTTCCAACCAGCGACTAGATCAACTTCCGAACGTCCAGAGAATGATTTCCATGGCAAAGAGGTTGTAATCCATCCACTGGCTTGGATATGAACTGCTACACATCGTTGTTCGCCATCATGCATTGCTTGTATTAGTCCATCATCTCCAGATAAATGATGGACTCTAATTGGATTTTCATCTGCAATGATTTTACTCGTCCCTTCAGTTGTTATTATCGTGGCTACTGGAGATTCGAGGGTAAGTAGTTCTGATTGATTGGCAGTCATAGTTGCGTTGTAATTGGTTTGAGTTCCCTGTAGTGATACTGCTAATGTATGTTGAATACTACTTTCTGCTTGATGATATAGGTAAGAGTTTCCTGAACTTGCACCAGTGTCATGCGCCGGGAGTAATGTGATGGAACTGACATTTTGTTGCATTGATGAAATATTGGAGGCATACCATGAGACAAAAATGTCAGAACTAGCATCGATTATTGGAGAACCATCTATTGATGCTGGTGGCCATGAAACAAAAGATGTTGATTGTCCTGCTACTGAAGTGCCACCACCTTTCCAAGTAATAGTGATTGAATCTGTAGAGGGGTTGGTAATCGCTAATTCACCTGATAGCCCCGGAGTGTTGAACTCATGTCCTAGCAATGCACCATTATTGGATGGCCATGAAGTTGCTCCGATTCCCCCATCTACATTGGTGCGTAATAGTAAACGGGAATTGGTACTTGTTGAGACATGAATCACCTCGGGTGTTTGCAAATCTATCGTGTGGGTTGATGCAACTGCTATACGAGATGAACCGCTCGGTAGAGCGTAACTTGTAGTAGTTTCAATATTACCAGAAATCCTAACTTGGTTTGCAATATCACTAATAACATGAATTTGCGATTGCCCTGCTGGTAATGGAATTGACCAAGAGCGGCCTGTTTTGTCTACGGGTGATGCATCATTTGCTGATACAATAGTTGCCCCACCATCTCCTTTGGAGAATATAAGTGATAATTGATGTGAGGATTTCAAGGTCATTTCTCCACTATCTCGTAGATCTAAGGAATGAGATTCATCAAGTGCTAATGAGAGTTCTTGCTTGATGCCATTTTGGTAAATATCAATATCGATTGGACCCAATGGGATCGCTAGACCAGGTGCGGCAGAAAATAGTGCTTCATCCACCCAACTTGGTATCGAATAAATGTAGGGATTCAATGGTCCGAGTCTAAGGTCATCAATACAAATTGATTTTACTTCGCTTTCCGAATGACGGATCTCAATGGTGTCATCAAAATCTAATGCTCCTCTCATTCGTAGTGTATTTTCCTCATACCAAGTAGCAGAATACCACATTCCTCCGCGCATTTTATCCCATACAATGTCTCCATCAAGGGGAATTAATTTAACTTCTGTTGAATCTCCTGGCATTCCCGTTTCGCTTAATTCAGCAGTTTGTTTAGCCAGTAATATCATTTGAGATGACATGTCATGTCTTTCAACAGAACCCTGTAATTCTTCTATGACTGGAATCATTGAGATCATCATCATCCCAATGATGGACAATACTCCGCCGAATAATAAGACGGTAGCCACGGCAGCACTAACAGCCTCTTCGTCTCTAACTAAGTCGTACTTCATCGACTCACCTCGATTCTTTGCAAGTCTACTTCAAAATTGATTTTTGCATCTTGTGTTTCAATTGTAAAACCATCTGAACCACTTGCCCTTTGGTAAGGGGCATAACCAGTATAGGTGTCAAGAGTTCCACTAGCGCGATTTATTTTATAATCAGTTAACCAGCTATCATGGTATTGTGGAGTAATGACATCGTGCAGATGATTGTTAACAACGAATCGCACATTATACGCATCACCAGTGAACAAAGTCAGGGCACCCAATGACTCAAAGTTAATCGCCATTGTATTGGATGAGCCAAGACTTCCATTCAATGTGATATCGGTTAGTAGGATTGAGAATCTATATTCTCCATTGGCCAATGAATCGATTTCCATATTTGGTAAACGTGTCACTTGCCATGCTTCATTGGGGAATCTTGTTGTCCTTGCGTTATTCATTAATGCTATTTGGTGTTCACCTTCACCGAATGATGTTATGACTGTTAATCCAGACAGATATATCTCAAATTGTCTATGTATTGGAGTAT
>Ga0115003_10001199_pt1 | contig 23006 bp, 30 predicted proteins | sample ArcticOcean_MG_C_7_FD_88736 | JGI IMG/M metagenome (GOLD analysis project Ga0115003, IMG submission 88736) | Marine microbial communities from western Arctic Ocean - ArcticOcean_MG_CB11_88 | ecosystem: Environmental > Aquatic > Marine > Oceanic | place: Arctic Ocean: Canada Basin | collected... | reverse complement strand
TAATAAGAACTACACTAATATTATACCATATGTTTAGTGTAATTACAATAGAGAGAATCATGAGTTTATTTAACAAACACATACCATGTCCTAAGTGTGGGAGTAAAGATAACCTTGCAGATTATACTGACCATCAGTTCTGCTTTGGTTGTCAATACTATCAAAAGAAAGATGACCTTAACTCTCTAAGAGAGAGGCTCAAGAAACGAACAGTAACCAATACATCTTATGGTATACCTATAGTAGATAAGATACCACAGGAGGCTATGCAATGGCTACTAAAGTATGACATAAGACAAGATGAGATAGATAAGTACAAGATTAAATGGTCTCCATTAGAAATCTTAGTACTCATCATGACTAAATCTTATTGGCAAGGTAGGAACTTTGGCTATGGTAATCAGAAGTATAAGTCTAATGGTATGAAACCCTTGACAAAGTACGGTAAGGGTGGTATACTAATATTAGTAGAGGATGTTTTATCTGCTATCAAGATAGCCAGGACAGATGATTACTCAGGTGTCCCATTACTTGGTAGTTCTTTATCAAAGGTACATGAGAAGAGACTACAGAAACATGACACTGTCTATGTGTGGCTTGACAGAGACAAGGCTAAGAATGCAGTAAGAATTAAGAATAGATTGAGAGAGCTAGGGATAACAAGCAAGGCTATCATCACTGAGCTTGACCCTAAATGTTATAACAAAACGGAGATAAACAAATGGTTGAAGAACTAATACTCAAGTTGTTTATAGACAACAGAAACATCTTGACAAAGTATTATAAGTATGTTAAACTAAACTATATAAAGAATAATTATACAGATATATATAAGATATTTATTATAGCTAGTAAGTATTATACTAAGTATACAGATAAGAATAGTATAACTAAAGAAGAACTATTAACAGAGTATAATGTTAACTACTATCTAGAAGATTCAGAGAGAGATGAGATAGAATCTCTAGTAGATAGAATCATTAACAAGACTATAGAGAATGAAGCATCTCTAATAGAACTACTCAACGAACACAAAAGAAGAGCATTAGCTGGAGACATAGCTAAGTTAGCTCTTGATGTAGAAGAAGGTAAGGCTAAGACATCAGACTTAATAGATAAGTTCTCTGACTTTGAACACCAAGAGATAGAGGATGACGAGGCAATAGCAGTAGACATGGACTTAGTAAGCCTACATAATTCACAACAAGGAACACCGGGATTACGTTGGAGATTAACATGGCTTAACAAAGCACTAGGTTCACTACGAACAGGTGACTTTGGTTTCATCTTCGCTAGACCAGAGACAGGTAAGACTACCTTCCTTGCTAGTGAGGTAACACATATGATACAACATACTGAAGGGGATATCATATGGTTTAACAACGAGGAACAAGGTAAGAAGGTAGCTATCAGATGTTATCAAGCTCTCTTCGGTGTAACAACAAAGGAATTGTTTTCAGACATCGAAGGGTATGCAGCTAAGTACAAAGAGATAACACAAGATAGACTAAAGATATATGACTTCGAAGACAGTAGTCATACAGGTAGGATAGAACAGATACTAAAAGAATCTAACCCATCACTAATTATCTTTGACCAGATAGATAAGATACGAGGATTCAAGGCAGACAGGAATGACTTACAACTCAAGGCATTGTATCAATGGGCAAGAGAGTTAGCTAAGACATACGCACCTGTCATTGCAGTATCACAAGCAGGTGGTACAGCAGAGAATAAACTGTGGTTAACAATGGATGACGTAGATAGTAGTAAGACAGCCAAGCAAGGTGAGGCTGACTTCATCATAGGTATAGGTAAAGAATCAGATAACACTAGCAACGCTAGGTATCTTAACATCAGTAAGAACAAACTGATTGGAGATAAAGATACACTACCTGACCTAAGACATGGTAACATGACAGTTATGATTAAACCAGATATAGCACGTTATGAGGACATGATATGAAATACTTAACACTAGATGTAGAGACAACAACAACTAACATGGGACATCCCTTTGATAAGAACAACAAGCTTATCTCTGTTGGTATTAAGAAAGACGATGGACCTACTGTTACATATGATATAGAATACTCCGTTGACCCCTATCAAGAATTGCTGAATGACATTCAAATAGCCGTGAATGAAGCAGATGTGTTGGTAGGGTTTAACATTAAGTTTGACTTGCATTGGTTACAACGCTATGGTATAGACTTCAAGACCAAGCGTGTATGGGATTGTCAACTAACACAGTTCATCATCATGAACCAATCCAATCCTTACCCATCACTCAATGGTACTGCAGAGTACTATGAGTTAGGTACTAAGTTAGATGAGGTCAAGGAGAACTACTGGAAGAATGGTATAGACACAGACAAGATACCATACGACATCCTAGATGAGTACCTCAAACAAGATGTTGAACTAACATACAAAGTATTTACAACACAACAAGGATTAATAAAAGGTAAGGAAAGATTAATAAGTTTACATAACCAAGACTTGTTAGTACTACAAGACATGGAGTACAATGGATTGCAGTATGAGTATGACAAGTCTCTTATACTAGGGAATGAATTAGATGAACAAGTATCAAAGCTGGATAGACAACTGTATATGTATCATACTTTTGATAACTTTAACCCCAATAGTAATGTCCATCTTTCTTCTTTACTTTACGGTGGGATTATTAACTATCGTGAGCAAGAAGAGTGTGGAGTATACAAGGGTGGTGCAAGAAAAGGTGAGGTCAAACATAAATGGGTTGACAAAGAGAAGGTAATGCCTAAGCTCTTTCAACCAATAGATGGCACTCAACTAGCCAGGGAAGGACAGTATCAAACCAATGATGACACACTCAAGCGACTGAAAGGTAGCGAAGAGTCAATGAAGATACTAAGTATACTACTGACACGAGCAACACTAGAGAAACGTAGAGGTACATACTACATAGGTTTACCAGCATTAGTAGACACGATGGGTTGGACAAACAATCTAATACATGGACAACTCAATCAGTGCGTAGCAAAAACAGGAAGGTTAAGCAGCAGTAAGCCTAACCTACAAAACTTTGATGGAGAGATTAAGAGTCTCTTTACAACTAGATACGGAGAGACAACATGAGTGTAGATGGACAACAACATGACATAGAATCATTACAAATGGATGAAGAACCTAAAGCATTAGAAGAAGCACATCATCATCACACAGCACACGAGTTCAGTGATATGATACTATCTCTTGGACCTAACGCAGTGTTAGCACTGTTAACTGATGAGGCTCGTAGTGAGTTACGAAAGAGTATCATCATACAATATAACCACAGACTAGTGGAAACATCAGGACTATAATATGTTACTTAATGCAGACGCAAAAGCTTTAGAGTGGGTATGTGCAACATACCTATCTCAAGACGACATAGCAAAGAAAGAGATATGGGATGAGATTGACCAGCATACAGACAATCAAGAAAGGTTTGGTCTACCATCTAGGTTAGTAGCAAAGACATTCGTCTTCAGACTAATCTATGGTGGTAGTGCATACTCGTATGCTATGGACCACAACTTCAAGGACATAGGTGGTGAGAAGTATTGGCAAGACATCATTGATAAGTTCTATGATAAGTACAAGGGTCTATCCAAATGGCACAAAGATATAGTAGACTTAGTAAAGAAACAATTCTATCTAGAGATGCCAACAGGTAGACGATATGATTACAAGCCTGAAGTAAACAGTATGGGTAACGTAAAGTTTCCTCGTACTAGGATACTTAACTATCCTGTTCAAGGATTAGGTGCAGACCTCATGTCAATAGCTAGAGTAAGCATAGCTAACAGACTAAGAGGCAAACAGAATGTTGACTTAATCAACACAGTTCATGATTCAGTTATGATTGATTTCGATGAGACGAAGAATGACAGTGATGAGTTAGTCAGTATAGTGGAGCAAGCGTTCCATGACATACCTTCTAACTTCTACAAATTGTTCGGTAGTAAGTTTAACTTACCGACAAGAGTAGACATACAAGTAGGTAACCATTGGGGTGAGATGAAGTAGTTGACTTTTCATTTTACCTATGTTATAATATTAGTGTAGTATAAATTAAACAAGGAGACTATATGTTAATAAATGTAATTGATGTAGGGAGTGTAAACACACACTCGGCAAAGAACGGTAGACAATACCAATCTTTAGAAGTAACATACAAGAATGAACAAGGACAAGCACAGTCTAAGAAGTTAATGTCATTCAGTAATCCTGATGTGTTCAAGGCTGCACAAGCATGGACCAAAGGAGATTCAGTAAACATTGCAACAGAGAAAGACGCTAATGGATACTGGCAATGGACTAAGTTGTTAGCAGAGGGTGAGTCAGCACCAGTTAGTAACAGTGCACCAGCTAGCAACGCTGGAGGTAGTAACACCAGAGTAACTGGTAGTAACTATCCAACAGCAGATGAGAGAGCACAGACTCAAGTGTATATCATCAGACAATCTTCATTGACTAACGCAGTTAATACCCTGTCAACAACAGGTAAAACTGTATCATCAGATGAAGTGTTAACACTAGCCAGAGTTTACGAAGGTCATGTGTTAGGTGTAGCAAATAAGCCTCAAGCAATACAAGAGCCAGACTCTATTGAGGACTTGTCTTCGGACATACCGTTCTAGATGTTAGCACTAATTGACCATGATTTAGTAGTGTTTCGTTCGGCTGCATCAGCAGAGAACGATAGCTTTAACATAGCTAAGTATAGAGCAGAGCAGTTACTAAATAGCTTGATGATGAAGACAAAGGCAACAGAGTATCGTGCCTTTATCTCTTCAAAGAATAACTTTCGTAAAGACATATTACCAAGTTACAAAGCTAACAGGACTGCACCTAAACCTGTTCATCTAAAAGCACTACAAGACTATGCGTTAGAACACATGAATGCCGAGTTAGCAAGAGAGGGGTTGGAAGCTGACGATGAACTAGCAATTAATCAAACAGACGACACGATTATAGTATCTCTGGATAAAGACTTATTGCAAGTTGCTGGTCAGCACTTCTCATGGGAGATTAGTGGAAAGAATTGGAAGAGACCTGACATCTTTAGGAAGGTAACAGAGATAGATGGTCTCCGCCTCTTCTTTGAGCAATGCATTAAAGGAGATACATCTGATAATGTAAAAGGAATCAAGGGATTTGGTGATAAGAAAGCAAAGGATTTATTAAAACATATAGAGTTACCTGAAGAAATGTTTATGTTGGTACAAGATATGTATGATGATGACGAAGCTTTCATTCAGAATGCATCATGTCTTTGGATGAAGAGAACACTAGAAGATAATTGGAGAGATAGATTTGAACAATTTCAAAAGCAAACTGGAGGAGAAAGCATGGAAGCTACTGAAGAAGAACTTCCCCTCAGTAAAGTATGAGCCTGATGTAATAGGTTATACTCAGCCAGAGAAACAAAGGAAATATAATCCTGACTTTCGTATGGCAAGAGATGTATACATAGAAGCAAAGGGTAAGTTAGACTTAGCAACAACGCAGAAGATGGTATGGTTCAAGGATAACAATCCACATATAACAATCATCTTCTTATTCATGAACCCTGACAATAGAATTACCAAGCGTAGTAAGACAACTTACGGAGCATGGGCAGACAAGGAAGGGTTTAAATGGTTAGACTTTAGAAAGGATTGGATAAATGGATATAAAGAACTTGCAAGAGAATGATGATGGTAGTGTTGACTTTGACTTTAAGGTTGATAGTAAGGAGACAGAGTTTCTTCTGACCTTTGCTATCAAAGCATTAATAAGAGAAGGTATCATTAAGACAGGTGAAGAAGAAATTGACTTACAACAAATGGAACAATTTGATAGGGGGTTAGATTCATGAAGCATTTAGTTATACCTGATACCCAAGTAAAGCCAGGCATTAGTCTGGCTTACTTAACTTGGATAGGTAATTATATAGTAGCAAAGAAACCAGAGGTTATAGTAATGATAGGAGACTTTGCAGACATGCCAAGCTTATCATCATATGATACTGGTACTAAGTCTTTCGAAGGTAGAACTTATACAGCAGACATTAAGGCTGCACACAAGGGTATGGAAGCATTACTAGCACCTATGAAAGCATACAATAAGAAGTTACTTAAGAGTAAGAAGAAACAATACAAACCTAGAATGGTTATGACATTAGGTAACCATGAGCATAGAATTACTAGAGCAGTAGAGTATGATAGAAAGCTTGAGGGTCTAGTATCATTGGAGGACTTAAGATATGATGAACAAGGTTGGGAAGTACATGCCTTTTTGGACGTCGTTACTATTGATGGTATTGCTTACTCTCACTATTTTGCTAGTGGAGTTATGGGAAGACCAATTGGTTCAGCGAATGCATTGCTTACCAAAAAACATATGTCATGTTTTGCAGGACATCAGCAAGGCAGACAAATTGCTTACGGAAGAAGAGCTGATGGGACAGAGATGACATCTATCATAGCAGGTAGTGCTTACATGCATGATGAAGAGTATCTATCAGTACAAACTAACCAGCATTGGAGAGGAATCTATGTATTACATGAGGTTAAGGATGGTGCATTTGATGAGATGGCAGTAAGTATGGACTACCTTAGAAAGAACTATAAATAGCTATTGACTTTTACCTAAAAGTATGCTATAATATTAATACAGAAGGAGAGAATGATGGATATAGATACAAAAGATACACAGTACAGAGAGTTTAATAAGATATTTGATGAGTCATGGGATGACCCACTTACTGCACAGGTAGGAGGTAATCATTATAAGAACTTAGCAATACAACCAGTAGAGTACATCACTGCTAATAACTTATCTTACTTACAAGGTTCAGTTATTAAGTATGTAACAAGGTATAAGGATAAGAATGGTATAGAAGATTTACAGAAAGCTATACACTTCGTTAAGATGATGATACAAGAAGAGGAGGACAAGAAATGAATAAGAAACCAGTACATTTATTAACCATATCAGTAGTAATAATAGTATTTGCTTGGTTAATGATAACAAGAGCAGACTTTGCTTTTGGTAAAGAAACAGGTAAGATAGGTGTTGGTGATTTTGTTATGGCAGTTAGTTATACAGAATCATATGATGACTTAGAGTATGTAGCTAACTTTGCTAACTGTGATATGGCATTAGATTACTACAATCAGAATTGTGATGGAGCTTCTATCATGATGTGTCAATTAGAACAGTATCTTTACATGCCTATCGGACACAAGAGTGATACACCGTTCAACTATGAAACCACTGACAAACAATCCTGCGGATTTGTTGGTGTTCAAACAACTTTTACAGGAGGGACTGATGACTAATAATCATTGCGGTCGGTCATAATTATTGTGACTTTACAGGAAATTTTAGGAAAGCTAAGTACATTAGAAGAAACAGAGTTAATTGATTTATTAGGTGTTACTTCTGATGTGATTGTAGAACATTTTCGTGATGACATAGAAGATGATATTGATAAATTTGAGAAGTACTTAGAAGATAACAGAGAGGAAGATTTATATGAGTAGTTTACCATCGGTATACCAATCAGTCATAGCAATGTCACGCTATGCAAGGTATCTACCAGAAGAGAACAGACGTGAGACATGGGAAGAAACAGTAGATAGGATGGTTAACTATTTATCTAGTAAGAACAAAGGTTTAACTAAAGAATTTAAAGAGATAAGAGAAGCAGTACTCAATCTAGAGATAATGCCAAGCATGAGACTAATGATGTCAGCTGGTGAGGCTTGTGAAAGAGATAATATTGCTGCTTATAACTGTAGTTACTTAGCTATGAATAACAAGAGAGCCTTTAGCGAGGCTCTTTACATCTTAATGAATGGTACAGGAGTAGGATTCAGTTGTGAAAGACAAGAGATTAGTAAATTACCTTCAATACCAGACGCTATTAATAACACTGATGATACTATTGTTGTTGGTGACAGTAAACTTGGGTGGGCGAAGTCGTTTAAGAAACTATTATCTAGTCTATGGGAAGGAGATATACCCAAGATTGACTACTCTAACGTTAGACCATCAGGTGCTAGGTTAAAGACATTTGGTGGTAGGGCTAGTGGTCCAGAACCTCTAAAGAGATTGTTTGATTTCGTAGTAGAAACATTTAAACATGCTCAAGGTCGTAAGTTAACATCAATAGAAGTCCATGACATCACATGTATGATTGGAGAAATTGTAGTTGTTGGTGGTGTTAGAAGGTCAGCCCTTATCTCACTATCTAATCTTACAGATAAACGCATGAGAGAGGCTAAAATGGGTGCATGGTACAATGATTTTGCATACAGAGGATTAGCTAACAACAGTGTTGCATATACAGAGAAACCTGATATGGAAACATTCATGGATGAGTGGGTATCCTTAGTTAAATCTAAGTCAGGTGAGAGAGGTATCTTTAATAGAGTTGCTGCTCAAGTACAAGCAGAGAAACAAGGTAGAGAGAAAGACCTTAACTACGGAACTAATCCATGTTCTGAGATAATTTTACGAGATAAGCAATTCTGTAATCTAACAGAGGTAGTTGTAAGAGCTAATGATACTAAAGAAACACTAACTAGAAAGGTTCAGTTAGCTACTCTCTTAGGTACATTACAATCTAATCTAACTAACTTCCAATTCTTATCTGCAGAATGGACAAAGAATACCAAAGAAGAAAGACTTCTAGGTGTGTCATTAACAGGTATAATGGATGCTAAGATAACATCTAATCCAGACCCTATCTTCTTAGAGGAACTTAAACATGAAGCGAACAAAACGAATAAGAAGTATGCGAAAATGTTGGACATTGAGCCGAGCAAATCAATCACTTGTGTCAAGCCTAGTGGCACTGTCAGTCAGCTCGTTGATAGTGCTTCTGGTATACATACTAGGCATTCTCCTTATTATATAAGAACTATCCGTATGGATAAGAAAGATTCTATCTATCAGTTCTTAAAAGATAAGGGTGTGCAAGTAGAAGATGAACAGTTTAGACCAGACAGTACTGCTGTATTCTCGTTTCCTATTAAAGCACCAGTAGGTGCTATTACCAGGGATGATAAGAATGCTATTGAACAGTTAGAGAATTGGTTAATCTATCAGAGACATTGGTGTAACCATAAACCATCAGTAACTATCAGTGTTAAGGATAGTGAGTGGATGGAAGTAGGTGCATGGGTATGGAAATACTTTGATGAGATAAGTGGTATATCTTTCTTACCTCATTCAGACCATTCATATGTTCAAGCACCATACACTGAGTGTACTAAAGAAGAGTATCAAGAGCTTCTTAAGAAAACACCTAGAGATGTTAATTGGTCAGACTTTAAAGAAGAAGATGATAATACAGAAGGTGCTCAAACATTAGCATGTACTGCTGGAGGGTGCGAAATATGAGTAAATACAGTGAAGTAACATTTGGTATCCCACGCAAGTGGAAAATGAAAACACATAGGTTTGTCTGGATGAAAGCCTATGGGGATATCCCTGAAGGTATGGTTATTGACCATATCAATGAGGATAAGGGTGACAATCGCCTAGAAAACTTACAATGTATTACACAAGGACAGAATGTAAAGCGTTCTCTACTTGGTAGTGTATACAAAAGGTATCGTAAGTGGGTAGCGTACAGAATTATGGATGGAGTTAGACATCATGTATCATTTGGTACTAAGTGTGGAGCTTACATGTACAACCAAGCTAGAAGATACTTATGATAACTTACACAAAAGTTAATATAATTAAATGGATAAGTTCCTTACTAATTATAACTAGTATGTTATTAACTGCATTTAATATCTACCCTCTAAACTTATATATAGCTATCCCAGCCACAATAGGCTGGATGGTTGTATCATTTGTTTGGAAAGAGAATTCACTCATTGCTATGAATGTTGTAGCATTGGGTATTTACTTCTTAGGAATATTTAATTATGTCTATTACATTTAGTCCACTCATGGGAATGGGAATTGGCATAGAATTTACCGAGGCAACTAGGGAAGAACACCTAATTCACTATTGTCTTATAGATATAGTGATATTAAGGATACAAATAGCCTGGTTTGGTAGACAATCTTCATAGAAGGTATTTTAAGAGCTGTGGTGAGGTTTTAGATAGTTTTGATACCTCACTTACAGTTACCTTTATATAATCTTCTAGTTGGCTCGCTCTTCAGCCAATTCTTCTCTTAGTCGTTCTCTTGCTCTATTATCTGCAGCAGTCTGTTGTCTTTCTTGTTGTTTTAATGTTCGTAGTATCTGTTGTCTAGTTTTAACACTAATATCAGCATTCTTAAACAAGTATTTAACAGGGTCAAAGTTCTGCATATCATCTTGAGCATTACCTACCATAGATACCATTGGTATTCTAGTAGATAAGTTATCTAAAACATTTACTACTGTCTGACCAAATGGGTCTCTTACATCATAGATTTGTTTACCATTATAGAATGTTGAGTTCATACCTAATTCAGCTGCAACCTGCAGCACAGGATTCAATGTAAACAAGTTAGAGAATAATGCATAGTTATCTTTTTTACCTGTAGCTACTGCTTGTATAGTATCAATTAGATGAAGTATACCACCTCGTCTAATATGAGCTTCACTATTACCACCTAATGTTTCAGATAACATCATGTCAATCATTGGATAGATAAGCGTAGACATAATAGCTAATGCAGCACCTGATTCTAATCCTTCTCTAAGCTGAGCTTCTTTAGTTCTACCTAATGCAGCTCCTTCAGCATCAATAAAGTCTGCAAGAGACTCACCTGGTTTACCCATCTTTCTAAGCATAGGGTCAATACCAACTGCCATATCTCTAATAGTATTTAATCCTGACTTAACAAAACCATGTTTATACCTAGCAAAAATAGCTATAGTAGGTTGAGATAGTATATGTTTAGATAACATTCTACTCATCTTAGCACCTAGTACTTTCTCTCCAACTCTTGGAGGCATTCTATATGTAGGCATGTGAGCATCTACTAACTTAATAGCACCTGCCATACCTAGTTCAGGATGTTTATTCATCTTCATTCTAAGAAGAGCCATATACATGATGTCTCGTGACATCCACATACCTTGTCTAGATACCTTATCACCAATACCACCATATACTTCTGCTACTTTAGTACCTGTAGCTTTAGCTATTGCTTTAACCAAAGCACCATTCTTACCAAAGCCTACCTTATCTTGAGCTATCCTTAACATCGGTTTAAAGTAGTTTTCAGTAACTACATTAGTAGACATGATAGGAGCACCCTCTTGTCTAGCTTTTACATAAAACTCAGATACATTAACAACATCATCCCATCCATCTTTCATAGCTTGTGATAATTCTTTTCTTCCTTTAGGAGTAACAAATGCACTAATACCTGCAGTACCTACCAAGTGAATAAGCTCATTGTGTATGTGAGGTAATGGGTTAAGAAGCATGTTCCTAATCATAGCATTAGATACATGGTTAATTATATTAGGTTCTCTTCTCATGAATACATCTTCAAGTACTTCTGCAGTTACTTTATCTGTTCTCATGCCTTCTAGTTCAGGGAAACCTTCTTTAGCAAAGTCTACACCAGGTCTAGTAGTTTCAATAGATTGTTCTTTACCTTTAGGTCTACCTATATAGTCTTTAGGAACAGCTATAGGGTCTGGAGCTAACGGGTCAGACTTAGAACGTTCTTTCATGTAAGGACTTTCTTGTAAACTTCTTTCAATACTCATGTCTCTTAATGCTTGAGCAACCTCACCAGACTTAAGTAATTCAATTAAGAATGGGTCTCTTAATTGTACTCTAGTACCATCTACTGTTTCTGCAACTTCTCTTCTAGTAGCATTCTTAACTTGAGCTCTTTGAGACCTAGTACTTAATGACTGTCCAGGTGCTCTAGTATCTCTTTGATTTCTAGCAAAAGTTAATGCTTTATTAGGTATACGAACATACTCACCTTTTTTATTTTTAATAAATTCATATACTGCATAATCACCACCTCTTTTAGGCTTATCAATAGAGATTACTTCTCTCTTAATACCTTTGTCAATGATACCCATGATTTCATCAATCTTCTTGTCAAACTTCTTTTGATTCTTTCTGTAGTATTCAACATTACTAAGCCTACGTTCAGCACTAGCTTTATTTCTTTGTATGCGTTCATACTCTAATTTCATTAGTTTAGTTTCAACTACTCCAGCATACTTTTGATTATACTTTACTAAATCTTTTTTTGCTTTATCAAGTTGACTTAATGCTTTTACCATAGAAGTATTCTTACCAGCAAAGGATTTCATCATACCATAGATTTGAGGTTTCTTAGCTGGAAATACATTTAATTGATTAGCTAACCAAAGGAATCTACTAAACTCTTGGAAGATGCCTCTGTTCTTCATTACCACTTCACCAGTAGACTTATCTATAATCAAACTACCATCAGGTCTAGTTGCCTTTACTTGAGAAGTCCTTATAATATCTTTACCTTTCTTCCAGTTATTCATCATCTCAAATAACCTTTTAGGAACAGGTCTATCTACTACAAAATACTCTTGTTCTCTAGTAGCTGCAACAGCATTACGTTGTTCACCAAAAGCAGCTACCTCACCCTCTAGTTGATTCTTACCTCTAACTCTACTACCTGTAACATTCTCTACAATATTACCTAACCAAGAAGTAGCTTTCTGCATATAGATACGAGGTTGGAAAGGTCCTGCTACTTTAGGGTCTATTGTAATATCATTGTATTCTAATCTCTTATTCTTAGCTAATTCTGAAGTACCTAGTTCATTAAACTTACGGATAGGAACATATACATTATCCCAAATCTCTTGTTGTAGTTTATCAAACTTAATATCTTGTCCTTCTTGTTTAAGTTCTGCTTTCTTTAAGAACTCATCATAAGCTTTCTTACCTCTTTCTTTAATGTACTTACCTTGTAGATTCTGATAGACTTCTTTAATGACTATCTTATCTGTTTGCATCTGTTGTTTTGCTATGTTTGCCATAGCTAATTCAAACTCTTCTTGTGTCTTAGACTCTCTTAACTTTGTTTCAAGTCCATCAATATTCTCTTTAAGACCATCAAAGTATTTCATAGCTCCTGTATAGTCACTAGGTAGCTCACCTTTGTTTTGTCTTAATACAGGTCCATACTGAGTAGCCTCCATCTTTCTTTCAAAAGCTTCAGCCCTTAACCCAGCCTCAGTCTTACCTTCTTTAAGCCCTATCTTGTCTTCTTTGATTTTATTAAGGAATGATTTGTCTCTGGATAAGTCAGATGTCTTAAGACCTACAACATCTCCTGCTCGTTTAGTAAGACTAGTAGCTCCTGTCTTATCTGCTACAGATTTAACACCTCTGCCAATTGAGTTAGTTTTAAGTAAGATTAGTTCAGCTAAAGCTATAGTAGCTTCTTTAGGAAAACCTCCACTCTTCTCAAAGGATTCAGCATTCTCTTCAAGACCTTCACCTACCATAGTCATAAACTTAGTAGTCATTGACAGTTTACTTCTGTCTTCATAGTTCTCTTTAAATTCTTTAAACTCTTCGTCTAAACCTAGTTGTTTAGATGACCATTCAAGAACAGTTCCAAGATGTACACCAAGATTAGTAGCAGGTAAACCAGCTTCTCCTTCTCCTGCTGCTGATTCTCTTGATATCTTATCAAACTTTTCAAAAGACTTCTTCCAAGTAACATCATCTATATCAGTTCTTAATTGTTTATATTCATCTACAGGTATCTCTTCACCACCATCTATTCTTTTATCAAGCTCACCTTCTTTATAGTTAGCTGACATTTGTTTTGATATATAATCTAGAGTACTACTTAATACAGAGCCACCAGCTCCACCTACTATTTCAGGAAGAGCTAATATCATTTCACCTGCATTACCTAATTCAGTAACAGTATCTATACCTAAAGTTTCAGTACTACCAAACCTATTAAAAGGTTCATACTTTTCTTCTTTGCGTACAAAAGCATCATACCCTTCTGGAGTAGGTGTAGTTTCTGCTGTAGGTCTTACATAAGGTTCAAAAGACTCTGACATATTATTCTGTTCCTTTAGTTACTACCTCACGACCATCTGAATATAAAAATACATTTCTACCATCAGAAAGAGTCTCTACAAATGTAGTTCCTGTAGGTCCTTTAGGGTCAGGTTGTTCCTGAGTCTTTGCAGTTGCTCCTGGCTCTGCACCACCTTTCTCTTTAATTAAGTTTGCTGCTGCAGTATACATATCAGGATTTAATATATCTCCTCCGTATAACATTGTTGCTTCAGGTTTAGATTGTTTTAATATACTCTTAGCTTCGGTTTCTGCTTCTAGTAAACCATTAAATAAAGCTTTACCATCTGGTCCTTTAGCTCTAACAAACATTCCCGTTAGTTCTGCAAGAGCAGTCCCTGTTGTATCACCATTAAAATCATTTGTAAATGGAGTAAACCCTGGCTCATTTAATAAACCTCTAGCCATAATATTAAAGTATTCAGGCTCAATTTTAAGCTTATCAGCAAGTTGTTTTTCTATATTTTCTATACCCTTAACTGCATTTTTCTCTATAGCTTCTTGATTCATCGTCCTTTTACTATCTAACTCACTAAGTTTTATTATGTTATTAAACTCTTGTTGACTATTAGCTAAACTAGCTGTTGCTTGAGATGCAGCTGCTTCTGATTGTCTTTGTGATACTTTAGTAATAGAGTCAGGAGATGCACCTAAGTCAGTTAAGTTCTTCATAAGAACACTATACATCTTAGCTGGGTCAGTCATATCACCACCTAACTGTTGTTGTGTCATTTGTAATGCTTCTTCTGCAAGAGCTTTCTCTTTTAAGATAGGGTTATCATTATTAAATACACCCCTTAACATTTGATTCCAGCCTGAACCTATAGCACCATAACCTTTAGGCATACTATTACCAAACATTGCATCTTCTCTTTGTCCAGCTACTTGTCTTGCTAGTAACTTCTCATCGAAATTAAATAATCCTTCTACTGTAGCCATTATGATGGTCTCCCTTTCCAAAAGTCTGTTGTCCCATAAGAAGGAGTCCCTGAACCTGGCATACCATAACCACCACCTCCACTTCCTCCACCACTCCAACCACCAGCACTACCAGCAGCTGCACCTATTAACTTGGTAAACATACCTGCAGTTGATAAATCACTAGCTAATCTAGACTGAGCTCCCATACCATACATCTGAGCTTGTGCATTATTACCTGGTTGAGCAGCACTACCTAAAGCTTGTCCCATTGCTAATGGTTGTTGTCCAGTTTGTTCTACACCAGAACCCATACCAAATAATGAATACATATCATTATAAGGGTCAAGTCTCATTTGATTACCCATACCATAGTATCCTAAACCAGCAGACATATCTTGCATCTGTTCTTGTTTAGCTCTACTTTGTGCATCAAATGCCATTGCATTATCTTCTCTATTCATAGCAGTTAGATACTCCATTCTTTCAGGGTTTAAGTATCCTCCTCCTTCAAATGCAGCACTACCTGCTCCCATACGACCACTTGCAAAAAGATTGTTAGCTAAACGTTGTTCAGACTTAGCTCTCCCTGGAGCCATCATACTTTGCATATCTGTAAAGTACTCACCACCCATTTTAGATACATCTCTATTATAGGCATCAGTAAACATACCCTTACCTGTATCTCGAATATACTCAGCATCCATGATATTACCTGTATCTGGACCACCTAAAGCTTTATCCATAAATACATCTCTAAGTTGTTCTAACTCTGGACTTAGATTATAACTAGCTGTATTATTATTAAAATCAAAGTCAGCATCACCAAAGTAAGAACCAGAGACATCCCAGGGTTTATACTGAGCCTTATCTCCAGCAACTCTCATAGCCTCTGCTGCTCTTTTCCCTGCTTTATCTGCTCCTGTTAACTTACCTACTAATGAACTCATATTTATATCACCTCTTTTTCGAAAATGTATCCTACTAGTTTAAAATTATACTTCCTAACATAAGCCTTATAGCTCTTGCGTTGTGTACTTCCTAAAATCTTTTTACATCCTAATTGCTTTGCTAACTCATTCATATATGTATCCCAGTAAGGTCCATCACCATAAACATTAATACAAACAAAGTGTTCTCCATCTACTTTCCAACTCATAAACCCATGTTCATTCTCTATCAGGTTTGTCTTATCTATATATCCACTCTTGCTCTTTTCTAAAAACCTCTTCTCTACCTCTCTATGCATATGCAATTTTAGAAATGTATGCTCCACTATTTTTACATCCAGTAGACTTACCGCTATAATAACTATATAAAGAAAGTGTACCTACTCCATCAAAGGAAAGTACTCTAAAAGAAGACTTACTATCATATCGTGGAGATGTACTACTTCCTGCTGAACCTACTCTAAAAGATGCTGTAACAGGACTGTAATATGCCCAACATGAACCAGAGTTAGGATATGTAGTTATTTTAAAAGTATCTATTCCATCTCTTTGTCTCCCTACTAAGTATGGTCTAATATCTTAAGAGTAAGTACCTGATGGGTTTCCATTATTAGTTACTAAAGGTGATGTACCTTGAGTATAAGTTAAAGGCTTTGGTATTCCATAAAAATCAGAAAGTTTAATTAGTCCACTAGTAGGTACTGCTCCTGCACCACCAACCTTTGCACCAAGATTATAACTTCCTTTATAATACTCATTTATAGGAATAGTATCTTTTCCTCCTATCGCATTCTGAAGGTCTGAAAAACTTATAGTTCCTGAATCTGTAATTGCCATTTATGTTTCCTTTTTATCAGTATTCTTTTTCTTTTGCATCTTTATTTGATACATAACTCTATCTAATGCTAGTGCTTGTATTCTATCATCTATATCTGATACTAACCCAGACTCAGCTATAGAGTAATTCATATCATCAAATAGTTCATATAGTTTTTCTATATCATCAAAGTGTTTTCTAAATAACTGTTTATTAGATAGACTCATTAAATACTTCCAAAGGCAGTTATATTTCCTGAAACAGCCATATCACCATTAACATCTATTTTCATTAATCTAGTAGTATTGTATAAGAAAACTAAGTCTGTACCACTTTGAACTGCAGACCAGTTAGCACCTAACTTAAGTGTCTCTGTAGATGATACTATTGGTGCAGTTATCTCATCAGTTGCTGCTATATCTGTAGCTGATAAAGAAGTTAATCCTTCAATAGTTCCTCCTGTAATAGCTACTGCATCAGAATCCTCACTAGATAATGTCCCTAACGCTGCAGATACTCTCGTTACAAAAGCCGTTGTTGCTACTTGTGTCGTAGCAGACCCTTCAGAAGCCGTAGGTGCAGTTGGTATACCTGTTAATATTGGAGAAATAAGATTAGCTTTACTGGCTACAGCAATAACTAAGTTATTAAACTCTGTATCAAATTCAGACCCTCTAATAATCTTCTCTGTCGAGGCATCAGGTAATGAATCCTTTCTTAAAAAGTTCGTTGTTTTTACATAATTAGTCATTAGCTTCTCTTCCCTATTTTTAAAAATATATCAATCTTTAGAATACTCATAAGTTCCTCTTTTATAGTAGCATTAATACCAAAGTAAAATGATTCTCCAGCTCCACCTAACGGAATTCTAATCCTATGAATACCTATACCTACAGAAGAGTACTTACTTACATTATATAAAGCATCTTCTTCATTATACTTTGTATATATACCAGAACCTAAATCTCTATCTACTGCTATCTTTCTAGGATTACGATTATAATCATAACCATAACTCATTACAAAGTCCTGTTGTCTTGCACCTTCAATAGTTAATACTGCATTCTTAGCAATCTTATCCATAATCTGTCCTGCACCACCTAAATCAGAAGGAGTAGACCTATAATCAATGTCATAACTATCTCCTCTATCAGTAGTTCCTTCATACTTAGCTACACCACCTTTAACTCCCATGATTAAATTGTAACCATCTAGGTCATCAAAGAAGCAACTAAACAAATCTCCATTAGTTAAAGACCATGTACTACATCTAGCACTACCATTCTCTAATGGCATTCTTAAGTCTATGTATATCATCTTTCTATTTAAAGGTAATGTTACTATATAGAATGCACCATCTTCACTATAACCAGCTCTTATGTTTTCTGGAGCAGTCTCATATAATAAACCTGTAGTTACTTCATCTTTAATATTAAGAGTTAATTCTCTCATTGGCATAGACTTCTCTTGTATCGTTCTAGTCAAACTTCTGACACCTGAGTTAGACATAAAGATTAAATCCGTACCAGTGGCTTTTATGGAGTCCCTAGAGATACATCCTACTCCAGTGATAACATCTTCTAATACCATTGAATCAGGGTCTTCTGCTCCTCTATATACTACTATGTTACTCTCACAGAATATAATTAAAAAGTTATTATGTTGTGCTAATCCTACAATTGTATCATTGTTACCAACAACAGAACTAATATCTAAAATCCCGGCATTCTCTGTACTAAAATTAGTAGGCTCTAGTAAGTCACTATAAAAGATAGTAAATGGATTCTCTGTTATATTAGCAGTCCATATTCTACCATAAGCAGATAGGCAACAGTCAGGGTCAAAGTTAGTTACACCTTGAGGTTTTGTTCCGACCGCATCAAGCCTTCGCCATTTACCTTCACCTAATGCATCTACATCAAAGACTAATGCTGGATTACTCTTTTGAGTAGCTATTGTATATATATTAGCATCTGACCCAGAACCTTCTGGTAATGTTTGCATTTGCCATCTGTTTGCATTTATACCAGCACCTTCAGGTGTAATATCTTCTATGTTATTAAAAGACCCTCGTAAAGCAACAGTTTCCTTTCCTAAAAACATTTTATTATTACCATTAGCTAAATAGAATCTTCGTCCATCTGCTTCATCATGTCTCCATATAGACTCAATGTAATTTTCTTCACCTAATTCTGCATTAAAAGCATTAAGTAACTTATGTCCATCTCTACTAGTTAATCTACCACCTTTATTAATAACAACATTATCAGCTCTAGTAGCAAAACCACTTGACATACTAACTTGAGAGTCCTGAGTATTTAAACCCATAAATCCTGGAGCTAATAAACTAACTGATTCTAAGTTACCTGTAGGCATTAAACACTTCTCCAAACAGTTTCCATAGGTTTCCTACTAGCTTCCATAGATATAAAGTCTGCTAACATATTCTGATATCTTTGTTGTTGGTTAGAACTACCTCCATCTTCACCACGTTCTTCAATAGCTCTTGCTACTGCATTCTCTACTACTAGCATATCTGGAACAAACATTGGGTCAGCATCTATTTTCAATGGTGGTTGAGGAGATGTCATATTAAATCTTAGTGTTTGTATTGTACTAGGAATAGGATATAAATCTACTTCCATATTACCTGTAGAAGATACTCCGTTCCATGCATATACAGAAGGTGAACCTGTAACAACATCATTAACTGCAAAAGCTCTATCAAACCATTCTGTTGTTCTTGAATCCATCCAGTTCTTATTTGTATAGTTATATACATCTAGTGTTCTAATGTTAGTAGTTGTATTTAATAGCTCATAATGAAATGTACCTACTTTTGTAATTAAAGTAACAGTCTTTCTTAGAGCTTCCCAATTATATGCATTTTCTACTTCTGTCTTAGCTACATTAACAAGATTACTTATGAGAGTAGAGTACTCATTCTCATACACAGTAGAGACTCGTTCTTCTCTAAGTCGTACTAATACACTATTTACTAATTCTAGAAATGTCATCTTTACATGTCCCTGTTAAATTAAAACTACCTATGTCTGATACTACTGCACACCACCATTTACCATTATAAAAGAAAGCTTCTTTTTTGCATTCATTGCAAATTGCTTTACCTGGCTTTACCATGTTTAGCCCTTTTCTTGTTAGCTTCTTTAGTTAAATTCTTTTTAGCTGATATTGCTCTTAAGTTACTCTTTCGGTTATCCATTGCATTGTCATTCTTATGTGCTGCTTGTCTAGGGTCTCCTACCTTTAAACCTAGCTTAGCTCTAGCTGCGTTTCGAGATGCTCTTTGTTTAACTCGCTTCTTCTTATTTCTTTTTTCCCAAGCCAGTTCCTTTTTGTAATCTCTTTTTCCATCTGTCATGTAAGGCATGATTCTTATCCTCTTTCGTTTGTGTGTTACATATCTCTGTAATCTTTACATTCTCTATATAATCATTTATCTCAAAGTTAAATTGTTTGTCTGTAACTGTATGTACTGAACACTGTTTATTCTCATTAGCTCCATCAATAGGTAGTGAATAAGGTTTAAATGTCTCACCCACTATGCTCCCAGTGATTGCTCCACTTAAATAAATAAGTGTTACTATTTCCATTTCTAAGTATTATTCTTAATGTAGTACGCTGCCATATTACAAGGGTCATACTTCCATTGTGTCATTGTGTTATGGAACTTAGGGTTCTCAGCTCTGCATTCATTGTAAGATTTATAACCTTTAGCTATCTTCCAATCGTTCTCAAAACCGTATCCTGCTGCTCCTAATAAAGCTACTATTGCTACTATATGCATCTTCTTCTCCTTTAAAATTATCTTGCGTTAGTGTTCTTAAATGGTTGTTCGGCAAATGCCATATAGATGTATGTGGCACCTGTTTGATTAGGACCAGACGTTGTTCGCAACTTAAACCCGTTACTTAGTAAGTCCACCCTATCAGTTACAGTATTTTCAGCTCCACTCGCATTAGCGAAAAGAGCACTATTTACAGCGTTAACTGTATTTCTCGCTGCGTCTAAAATATACCAGCCATCTTCACCATTAGTTCTCTTAGCTAAAACATAAGCAGGTCTAAACCCTGTGTATACAAATGGACCATTAGCATTACCATTACCTGTGTAAGTGCTAATCTTACTGTAACCTTCTATACTTCTAAAGAAATATCCTAACATTGTATCACTATCGCCACTACCAAAAGAATAAGTTTGATTATATGTAAATTCTGTTGATGTTGGTGCTGTGTCATCCCATTGTAATGCATCACTACCTTGAGCGTCAACTAGATTTAAGTAAAGGTAATCTCTTGTAGTAGAACCAGTTACACCTATATAAGTAGACCAATTACTTGGGTCATCTACTTCTTTAAAGAATACAATTTGAGGTACTCCTCCTAATCCATGACCTATAGTTCTAGCACCAGAACCACCATTTTTAGTCCAAGTAACAATACTAAAGCCTGCTTCTGAGTTAGCACTTACTTGTGTCGCTATTGCTCCCTCATTGTTAGTTACTTCTGTACCAGCTTTCCAGTTCCATGCTACAGAGTTACCTACTGGTGTAACATATGTTGTACTAGTACTAGTTGTATTACATTGTAAAACACTATCTAATCCTCTAACGCTATCTATTAGTTGATGGTTATTTACACCTAAGCCTTTTATCCATGATAACTGTGTAGGATATACTGCTTCTGCAGTGTCTTTAATTGTAGCTCCATCACCTAATATAACATCAAAGTTCTCACTAGGAACTACTGTTGCATCAGGTAAGTTCTTTGTGCTTAATGCTTTAAATCCTGTAGGTACTGCGTAAGCAAATGGAAGTTGTCCAAAGTTATAATTATGTGTTGCTGTACCAAATAGACAACTTGCTGGAGTTAGTTTTTCAGTTACTCCTGTAAAAGCGACCCCTTGAGAAACTCCATTTTTATAGTATGTAATTTCACCATTATCATAATCAAGAGTAATTCCTATAACATCACCTGTAGTATATGTTGCTCCATAAGCTGTTGTTGTTCCATCTCTAACGGCATTGCCATTAAAGCTATAGTACCCGTAAGCATTACTTTGTAAACCTGGAGAGCTATTAGGAAGCCAATCTTCTTCAGCAAGCCCTACTTGTGAATAAGTACCTCTTGATGTTATTGTTGTTTCCCAATACCACTTTCCACTATTTACATATATAGTTGCTGGTGAACCATACCAATTTGCAAGAGTTCCATTAAGTTTAAGGTTACCATTAGAATGAGTCATTGATGGCGAGTATGCCAAAGGATTCATCACAGCAAAGTTATCTGTAGGTGTATCTATTACTTGCACAACGGTGGTACTATTAACCCAATTATTACCATTGCCTGAAGTATCTTTACCTAAGTCAGCACTGTCTAATGCTTCTAAATAGAATCCATTAGTACCATATGTGCCTCTGTATTTCTTAGGTAACCATTCACCAAAAGCTCCTGTTTTACCAAAGGCTGATGGTTCTAGTGCTTGTCCATCTATAAGGTTTAATTCTGATAGATAGGCATCATAATATCTGTCAGCAGACCCTTGCCGTCTACCAATAGCATTACTTCCTGTATTTGCATTTACCTGGGTAGCTGCATTTAGGTTTGGAAATGTTCCAGTCCCTGCTACTGTAGTTAGTAACTCATTATTAACATATAATTTTATTCTGTCTGTCGCTGTTGCTTGTGTTGTGTCAACAGCTAATACAACATGATACCAGGCAGATGGGTCTCGGAATACAGCAACAGTGTGTCTAATAGTTCTTGTACTATTATTATCTAATATATCTAGCTCAAGTTGATTGCTACCATTTATAGTTACATCTACAAATTGACTGTTATCAGTATTAGATGCACTAAACATAACTTGAGAACCTGTTAGCCGTCCTCTCTTTGTCCAACAACTAAATGTCCATGTCCTACGATTACCTGCGACAGTAGGAGTCCTGCCTAAGTAAGCATCAATACCATTAAATAACATACTATCAACGACTGTATAGCCACCTTTTATATAAGTATCTAACTCACCACGAGTGATTTTATATTCAACACCACCTCTACTAACTACTAGTAAATCTGTATCTGCCATTAATTATCCCTTAAGTTCATCTGCTGAAACTTTATAATTAGTTCCTGTTCTTTCTGTTACAAATAAGTCTGTACCTTCTAATTCTGTTGGTAATGCTGGTAGTGCATCTATATCTAAAGTACCACC